>ENA-UONS01000285-UONS01000285.1-human-gut-metagenome-genome-assembly--contig:-CS19-NODE-285-length-62179-cov-18.663737_pt1 | contig 62179 bp, 54 predicted proteins | sample MGYA00242458_ERZ724005 | MGnify/ENA metagenome assembly ERZ724005
ATCAATCAACTATTTTCCCTAATCACAAAAGTTGTGTCCGAAAAAAGGGTGTGCCGTCGTAGGCAGCAGCCTTTACACTTAACTGGTCACCATTGGCAGACAAAGTCAACCATGCTCCTTCAACCGGAGAAGAAGCAATCCATTTAGCAGCATTGGTAGTAATCGTAATGCTTTGGTCGCCTCCATCCTTAGTAAAAGTAACCGAAGCCACAGAGGTTTCAAGTGTTGTATCTTCTATAATAGTCTCATCATCGTCGCAAGATATAAATGCAAGGGGAACTATGGCAAATAACCACAAAAGGAATTGAAATTTTGTTTTCATACTATTAAAAACTTTAGGGGTTATTCCTTGTTGCTGTGAGCAAGTGGAGCAACAGGATGTTTTTCATGTAGTTATCATCGAATTCAGCGGTTAGTAACCGTTAATCCTAATTTTAAGAGATATCCGCATATAGCACGCAGATCAAGCTTCTTTCATCATTCTCAATTAAGGGAACCTTTACAGGACATTGCATGCCCTATTGGCTAACAATTTGATAAGTAGTAACATTTAAATTCCGTCAGCACACTCAAAATAGATTCAATAACATTATATTTTCCTTTAGTATCACAAGTCTAGCACATGCGCCAAATAGAAAGGGAAGCTGACTCCCACCCATTCACTCTTTCATGTACATCCCGGGTATTTCTAATGATAACGAACGCAAATATAATATAATTTTAATAGCTAACAAAGGTATTACTATTTTTTTTGCATTATTTCTTTGCAAGTCTCTATAAAAAGACATACGAATAGAATATTATACCAATATACCCATTCTAACGACTTCTACTTTACATTTGCAAACTAATATCATAATTTAAGTAACACTTGTATCGTTTGCATATACTATACGCTCATAAAACAGCAGCGAAATATTAACAGAATGAAACTATTGATTATTTCACAAACCGGTTTTTATTAACAATCATACAATATCCTTATACCTATTATATCACCTAATCCTGCTAACACATTCTAGCATTATACATATAGAACTCCTCCCTTCATGGATATTAATCTCCAACCAAGTATAAACAAATAGCCTATTAAAAGAAAAAGCTGAAACTCATATAAGACCAAACAATCGTATATAAAGAACAAACCTCCCACACGACATCGAACCGATATCGGCGGGAGGCTTGCATAAAATTGAAATATAAATTAGTCAACCAGCGCGAAGTCCAGCTGTTTCTTCTCAAGATTGGCACGTGCCACACGAATAGTAATGGCATCGCCCAGACTGTAGGTGCGATTTGTACGACGACCGCGGAGGCAGTAGTTTTTCTCATCGAACTCGTAGTAGTCGTCGTCCAAGTCACGGATGGGAACCATGCCTTCGCACTTGTTCTCGTTGAGCTCCACATAAAGCCCCCACTCGGTAACACCAGAGATGACACCGTCGTAGACTTGTCCGAGGCGTTCGGTCATGAACTCCACCTGCTTGTACTTGATGGACGAGCGCTCGGCATTGGCAGCCACCTGTTCCATTTCGCTGCAATGGTCGCAAAGAGCTTCGTACTTCTTTTCGCTGACAGTACGCCCGTGCTGGTCAAGGTACTTGGTGAGCAGACGGTGGACTATCATATCGGGATAGCGGCGGATGGGCGAGGTGAAGTGTGTGTAATACTCAAACGCCAAGCCATAGTGGCCGATGTTGTGGGTGGAGTAGCGCGCCTTTTGCATGGCGCGTATGGAAACAGTTTCTATCAGATTCTCTTCCTTCTTGCCCTGTATGTCGTCCAGCAAGTGGTTGATGGACTTGGAAACGTCGGCCTTGCTGCCGGTAGTGCGCAGTTTGTAGCCAAAGCGGGCAATGAACTGCGCCAGGTTATCGAGTTTGTCGGGGTCGGGCAAGTCGTGAATGCGATAAGGGAAGACTTTGGGTTTCTTACCCTTGGGCACAATGCCTATACGTTCGGCCACAGTGCGGTTGGCCAACAACATGAATTCCTCAATCAGCTTATTGGCATCCTTGGATATCTTGAAGTAAACACTGACTGGCTTGCCTTTCTCGTCTATTTCGAACTTCACCTCGTAGCGGTCGAAGTTGATGGCACCCGCTACGAAACGCTTTTCACGCAATAGCTTGGCCAACTTGTTGAGTTGCAGTATTTCGTCCTTGTAGTCGCCTTGGCCTGTCTCGATGACCTGTTGGGCTTCTTCGTAGGTAAAGCGGCGATTGCTCTTGATGACGGTGTGCACCACGCGCGAATCTACCACTTCGGCCTTTTCGTTGAGGTTGAAGATGACAGAATAGGCCAGTTTTTCCTCATCAGGGCGCAGGGAGCAGATGAAGTTGCAGAGTCGCTCGGGCAACATGGGGATGGTACGATCTACCAGATAGACGGAAGTGGCGCGTTTCTCGGCCTCCTTGTCTATAATACCACCTTCGGGTACGTAGTGGGTAACGTCGGCAATATGCACGCCCACTTCCCAAAGACAATTCTTCAGCTGGCGGATAGAGAGGGCGTCGTCAAAATCCTTGGCATCCTTGGGGTCGATGGTAAAGGTGGTGACATCGCGGAAGTCCTCGCGACGGGCAATCTCCTCAGCCGGAATCTCGGCAGGAATGCGGTCGGCAGCCTTCTCTACCGAGGCAGGATAAACGTAGGGCAAACCGTATTCGGCCAGGATGGCGTGCATTTCGGCAGTATTCTCGCCAGCCTTGCCCAGAATATCAATAACCTGTCCTATAGGGTTCTTCGCACGTTCGGGCCACTCGACAATCTTCACCACGGCCTTGTCACCACTCTTTCCGCCCTTCAGCTTATCCTTGGGAATAAAGACATCGTTGGCCAGTGTGCGGTTCTCGGTCAGGAGGAAGGCATAACCCTTGTTCACTTCGAGCGTACCGACTATGGTATCGTTGGCACGCTGCAATATCTCAATTACTTCACCTTCGGCCCCCTTGCCGCGGCGCTTGGCATAGAAGGCAATGCGGACACGGTCGTTGTTCATGGCGTGCGCCGAATTGCGTTCGGCTATAAAGATAGGTTCACCGCCATCGTCGGGCAAGAAAGAATTCTTGCCGTTGCTCTTGCGCTGGAAGACACCAGTCATTTCTATGCCATGCGTATTGAGACGGTAACGGTGTTTCTCTGTTTCGGTGATGTAATCATCCTCTTTCATCTCGGACAGAATGTCCATGCAGAGCATTTTCAGCGGATGTGTTGTAAGCTTGAGAGCTTCGAATATATACTTGAGGGAGAGAATCTCGCCCTGCTTTGCGTGGAAGAAGTCCTGCAGCATCTTGGCAAGTTCTTTCTTGGTCATGCGCTTGCCAGCCTTCTTCTCTTTCTTATCTTTTTTCTTTGACATAGTTCCTGTGTGTTAGGTATGTGACTACAAAGTAAACAAATTATTGGCAGGTTCGTTCAACCGCCGCCCGCTTTTTTAGACAGAATGGGGTAAATTGATACAAAAAATCCCCTCTGCATGACAAAGTGTTGCAAAGGGGACTCAATCTATGATGTAAGCCTGCGTATCAGAAGTGGCTCAAGTCTATCAGGCCAAAGTTGGGGTCTTTCTCGGGCTGCCACGTGCGCACATGAATGACCGGTTCCTTGGGCTTGTTCAAGTCTACCATAAGGAAGAGATAACCGGTGTCGCCATAGCTGGAAGAGAAATAGTCCTGCTTTATCTGTATGCCGTATATCTCGCCGCCCACACCCGACTTGCGCACCTGGTTGTCGGCAAAGCGCAGGTTGATGTACTCCGAACTGCGGAAGATGTGCTTCAGCTTCTTCATATACTCCGACTTGGTCTGACGGGTGTACTTCACAGCCTGGGCACTCATAGGTTGTCCTTCCTTGGCTGCCGTATGCTTCAGCACAGAGCCGGTGATGATGAGGGCATCATCGGAGAAGATGCTGTTGATGTAGTCATAGCGCTTCAGCGCATAGGCGGTCTTGTAGCTTTCCAGGAAGTTGATAAGCACGTTGCGTACGGTATCGTTCCACGAAGTATGGTTCATTATGTCGTCCACAGCAGGCTTGTTCAGGGCAAAGGAAAGAGCATCAATCTTGCCGTCCTTGTTCAGCGTGAACACTACGTCCTCTACAAAAGTACGGTTGTTGGTCTTGAACTTGAAGCTCATGGGCAGGCTGCGGCAGGTGATTTCGCCGTTACACTCCAGATATTGGAAGTCGGGCTCCTTGATAATGCGTGCCTGTCCGTACTTGATAAGGCTGTTGAACATTTCATAGCCGGCCGGCGTGCAAAGGCTGTCCATACCTGCAAAGTTACGGGTACGGATGGCTTTTTCCACTTGCTTCATGACGCTTTCATAGGGCGCCTGCGCATCGCTGCTGAGAAAGTGCATGCCGTTGTTGGTCTCCGTAGCCTGTTCAGTCTCGGCAGCCATCAGAGGCAAAGGCTCCTCGCCCGGCTTGGGCTCCTTGCCTTCCAGACGCAGGTTGCAGTTGCGCATGGCTATCGGCTCCACAGCCTCCATCACTTCGGCCAGTTCATTATCGATGTTTGCTTCGCCCTCAAAAGCATATTCCGTCTTGAGTTGCAGGTTCTCGGCCGAGGCCAGCGAGGGAAGCTCGATGATGCCTGTACCGTCTTTGGCCGAAAAAATATTGGACCAGTCGCGACCGTCAAAGTAAGTATAGTCGTAGTTGCGGGCCGGCTTGCCTTTATAGTAGACGCCGATGTCCACCGTCTTCAGGTCACCGTCCAGTCTGACGCCCATCATCTTTATGTTGATATTAGCAAAGATGTCGTTCATCTGGCGTGGAATCCAGGTAGAGAGCAGCAATTCCTTGCCGTCCTCGTCCTTCATGGTCAGGTAGTTGCCGTCGGGATAGCTTTGGATGAGCACCAATGCCCAGTAATAGTAGCGCAAGGCATCGGCCACCTGTGCCCGGCTTTCGGCCTTGACAGCCTCGGAAGCAAAGTCCAGAATCTTATTCTTGCGACCCTCGAAGATGCGTTGTATTTCGGCCACCTTGATATAGCGCATCACCACCGCTTCTGGTTCGTTCTGTATGACGATGCGGCGCGTGTTGGTCAGCGTGGCGTGCGAATAGGTGTTGATAACCGACTGGAAAGTTTCGTCCACCGTGGCCTCGCCATTGGTATTGCCTCCCTTGGTCAGCTGTTCAAACTTGGAAGATACATTGGTAGAAATCTGGCTGATAAGGGCAGCCAGCGCCTCATTGTCGGCCTTGCGGATGGTTGTAGCATTTCCGGTTCCCCAGATGTAGTTGGGATCTGTCTGGATTTCTTCGACAGACTGCCCCACGGCAAGAACGGGAACGAGGAAAGAAACAATAAGAAGTAGCAACTTGTACATAGTAATAATGAAGATATATTTCAAATTCCAGGACAAAGATACCACTCTTATCGGACATAACCGCAAAGCTCTGGAAGAAAATTGCCTACAAATCCGTGAGCTTCACGGTTTTCAGGGAAGAAAGCGTAGTGATTTTCTTCCCCGAAAACAGGCTGTGCCACCCACCGGCAGCAAGCTACAGATGACCCGCGGACTGCCTATCGCTTCCGATAGACCAGCTCAATGCCTTCCTGTCGACCCAGATTGCGGCTGTACTGCTTGTCGGTGGCATTGTTCCAATGCTCGGCCACACCCAGGCTGGCTAAGCCCCGGCCTGAGCCGTCGGGGTCGTACTTCACGCCCGAGGGTGCACGGTCGGCCTGCGCTGCCTCAGAGAGGTACATGTCAGAGTAATTGACATCGGCCATCGTGGGAAACTGGGTAATGAGGAAATCATTGGCCACCATGTCGATGGCTACGGGGTCCAGACTGCCCAGCAACGAGCACGGCCAGTTGCCGCCGAAGGGTTCCATGCTCCATTTGGGCGCCGGCTTGCCACCCACGTTCTTTGAGCCGTAAAGTCCGTCTATCAGCCAGAGGGCAGTCTTGCCACCCAGGTCCTTGTGCCCCATGAAGTCGACAAAGGTCATATACTTGGGCTTGCCCGCCCGGTCTTGATTGAAGTTGTTATGATGGTTCTTGCGCCAGTCGTTGTGGATGCTCATGGCGCCATACCAGTTTTTGCCACAGAGGGTCACACCCTGACCCACATGTCCCTTCAGCAAGGCCATGTTGATGACGTAGTCGGCCTCGGTAAAGACAGTACAGATGCCACGGGCCAGCGGGCCGTTGTCCTGCGAATAGTGCATGGCATCGGCCACATACTCGGACTTGATGCGCCCATCGCCGCCCTGATTGTCCACAAAGCGGACACCGGGGAACCGGGCGTGACACTTGTCATACAGATAGTCGGTAATGAAACGGCTGGGGTCGGAGACGGTAATCTGCTCCTGCCCTACACCGCCTTGCTCTACCAGGCTGCTGAGCAGCGACAGCACCAACTGCGGAGAAGCGTTGATTTCTTCCGAGTCGGCATGCGAGTAAGTGTTGTTCTGATTTATCTTGATAGCAACCTTCTGGCCGGCCCGATAGCCTCCCTCGCCCAGCCCGTGGCTGCGGTTGTAGTGGCTGAAAATGGCTTGCCAGGCTTCTTTCTCGGTCTTCTGACCGGTCAGTTCCTGCAACGTCTGGGCAATCAGCCAGTCGCAATCGGCCTGATTATTGAAACGGTCGTCGAACCAATATCCATCGGTTCCCTCCCAAGTGGCCGCTCCGGGTGCATGGCTCCACACCACCCGACCAGGAAAAATGCCGCGCGCCTGACCCACCGGGCTATTAGGCCCCAGCACCTGCGAAGGAGCTCCGGCAAACGGATTGAGAGCCGCCCACGAAACGTCCGTATGGCTCACAGCCACCAGCCCCACACACGCCAGCAACAGCACCGAGCAGGCAGCTGCCCACGCATAGCGCCTGCGCTGCCACGACGAGCGCAGCTGGCGCCACAGACTGACACCTCCGAACACACCCAACAGGTAGACCACAAACGACGACATAAGCGGTGCTGCCGCCTGCATACACGGATACGTGGCACGAGTGGGCTTAGGAATGACCCGTACCAAGAACCACGCCGTCGCCGCCAAGCCTGTGGCCAGGAACAGCAAACGACCCTTGAAGCCCGAACGCTCGGCACGTTCGCTCTTCTCCTTCAACCAGAAATAAAATCTCTTCAACATAACGTTTTCCTATTTTAAAGTTAACCTAATATTCATTGCGCGGCCACGCCTGCCTTGCCAATGCCGGATAACCAACAGGAATCATCTATAAGGACAAGCAGTTGCCGATGTTCTATTTTGCATCAAAGTTTAAGCAAAGGTATGGATTTTTGCCGAAAATCAGGCAACAACCGCACTTATCTTTTTGACACTTTGCATTTTCTAATGCCTGAGAATCGCTTATTTCGGGCCAAAGGAGAGGAAGGCCGGAAAAATCGGGGCGATTTTTCACAAACGGCTCATTGACACAGCGGTAGGAAAATCCTGACAGTTGAACCAGAAAAACTGAACCCCAAAAAACAGGGAAAAAGACTCGGAGAACGAGGGGAGTTAACACTTCGCGAGCCAGCAGTGGACTGCCAACGTGCGAGCAGTGGACTGCTAACGCGAGAAATATACACTCCCCGGTGCCGGAATTAACGCCCGAAAGTCGAGAAATTCACCGTTTCGCGGGTAGAATCCTATAAAATTTCGGAACAACTGACCGATATTCTACGAGTATCGTCCGCTATTTCAAGCTTTCCGAAAGAATGACAGGTCAGCCAAACCAAGCATTCGGCGCCAAAATGAAAGCAAACAAGCAAAAGGCGCGTCACTTCGCCCGACAGACAACCGACAGCCATCCCCTGCCTTCCAACTTTACTCCGGCAACCGGCAGGTTTTCCAAATAAATAGCTTACATTTGCATCAGACTAACCAGCCCCGGAACGGCCATCCGGCCACCCTCTCCGGCAGGCACAAAGACACCGACCGCATGAGCACACCCCTACCCATCCACTTCGCCCCCTTGCAGGGCTATACCGATGCCCCCTACCGGCAGGCACATGCCCGCATCTTCGGCGGCGTAGCCAGCTATTATTCGCCGTTTGTCCGCGTGGAGCACGGCGAAATCCGACGCAAGGACGAGCGCGACGTCCTGCCCGACAATAACCACGACGTAAACCTCGTTCCGCAGCTCATTGCATCGGACACCGACAAGCTGCGACGCATCACCGACCTGTTTCTGAGCCACGGCTACCGGGAGATTGACATCAACCTGGGCTGCCCCTTCCCCATGCTGGCCAAGCGACACAACGGTGCCGGCATACTGCCCTACCCCGACGAAGTGGAAGCCCTGCTCAGCACCGCCTGCACGGCCTATCCCGACGTGCGGTTCTCGGTCAAGATGCGCCTGGGCTGGGACCAGCCGCAAGAGAGCCTGGCGCTACTGCCACTGCTCAACAGCCTGCCGCTTTCCTACATCATCCTGCACCCGCGCCTGGGCAAGCAGCAATACAAAGGCGAGCCCGACATGGAGGGCTTTGCCCGCTTCTACGAGGAGTGCCGCAAGCCGCTCATCTACAACGGCGACCTGCTGACGCTGGCCGACATACATGCCCTGACCGAGCGGTTTCCGCAGCTGGCCGGCGTCATGATAGGCCGCGGACTGCTGGCCAATCCGGCTCTGGCCTTGGAATATGCACAGGGGCAGCCATTGGCACCCGACGAACTGAAGGAGCGGGTACGCCAACTGCACACCGACCTGTTCTGCCACTACGGCGCCCGGCTGGAGGGTGGCGACCGCCAGCTGCTGACCAAGATGAAGACGTTCTGGGAATACCTGCTGCCCGATGCCGACCGCAAGGCACGCAAAGCCATACACAAGGCCAGCAGCCTGGCCGGCTATCAGGAAGCGGTGAACAAATTACTGAGGTAAGCAAGAATCAGTCGAACAGCTCTTTCAGTACCTCCAGCGACTTCAGTTCGGGGAAGTTGGGCAGGTGAAGGCTGTAGTATTCATTGAGCACGGTCAGGCAACGGAGGCGCTCCTGCCGGTTCATTGCAAAGAGGTGCATGGTGTCGTAGCGCATGCGCATGAGCGTGCTGATGCGGGCCGCTTCAGCCGGGCCTATAAAGTGGGAATGCTGTTGCGGACGCAAGGAAACGAAGCTGGCATTCTGCAAATCGAAGTAATCGCCGGGACGGTAGTCCTCCAAATTGGGATAAAGCCCCAGAAAGCGCGACAGACGCATGAGGAATACCAGATGGAAGTTGGCATAACCCGAGCGGCAAGCATCGAGCCAGCGAATGGAATGTTCGAGATAGGCGAAGAGCGGACGGTTTTCGGCCTCCTCGCGCACGGCACGGTAAAGAAACTCGGCCAGGAAGAGGGCAATGGCCGACTTGACGGGGTCGTAGGGAATCGTGGCAAAGGGATAGCAGGAGCGGGCTTCCTTCAGCTTGTGAAGCGAGGATGTGGGGCGGCAGTCGGCCTCCACCTCCACCAGCGACAAGGGCTGAAACAGTACCAGCCTGACAGGCGACTTGCGCGAGCGCGATACGGGTACCAGAAACGACATCCGCCCCGACTGCTCGGTATAGATGTCGGCAATGACCGACGTGTCCTTGTATTTCAGCGTGTGGAGCACCACGCCCTTTATCTTTTGCTGCATACTTATTCTTTCCGGTGATTTTATTTCTGGTTGCCGAGGCAAAACTACAAAAAAAGCCGATACGCCGCGGCCAGCAACCCACAAAAAGCAAGAAACAGCCCCGGAGACAAGACGTAACAGCCGTTCTGACAGAAACCTGCAGCAAGGGAACCAGCCAATATATTATATATAATAAGGTGTAAAAACTGACATCCTAAACCAGAGCAAAGAAATTTTCATTTTTTACTTCCAAAATAAAAGCATCATATATTACTGATAATCAATATATAATAAGCGTCACAAGTAAGAAAGTTGCAAAAAAGAAGCATTTTTTTCATAGAATATTTTGGTAATTCAAAAAGTGTTTCTACCTTTGCATCCGCAAACGAAACAAAACGCTTGCAGAGCGGAAACGCTCACTAAGGATGGCCCGTTCGTCTATCGGTTAGGACGCAAGATTTTCATTCTTGAAAGGGGGGTTCGATTCCCCCACGGGCTACAATTAAAAAGATAAACGAATTAAAACAGATTAGTCGAGATGGCAAATCATAAATCATCACTGAAAAGAATCAGACAGGAGAAGACAAGAAGACTTCGCAACAGATATTATGGCAAGACCATGAGAAACGCTGTTCGCAAACTTCGTGCTACTACCGACAAAGCAGAAGCTACTGCACTGCTGCCGGGCGTAAGCAAAATGCTGGATAAGCTGGCAAAGAAGAACGTCATTCACAAGAACAAGGCAAGCAATCTGAAGTCTAAGTTGGCGCTTCACATCAATAAGCTGGCATAATTAAGATTTTTAAATCTACCATATATTACAGGAGGCTGGACTTTATAGTCCGGCCTTTTCTGTTTGTGCGCACGTCTGAACACAGGAGCAACCTGCGATAAGCCAACCGCCAGACGCCCGCGGATGCGGATGCTAAAAAGGCGTAAACAGCCTAATTTATTCCGCCGTTTCCCGCGTTATCTCAACGATTTTCACTAACTTTGCTCTGTTATTACAAAAGGTATCAGATTATGACTGAAGAAGAAAAGATAGAAGGCGAAAACAACTATTCAGCCAGTAACATCCAGGTGCTCGAAGGCCTGGAAGCGGTGCGCAAACGTCCTGCCATGTACATTGGCGACATCAGCGAGAACGGTCTGCACCACTTGGTCTACGAAGTCGTGGACAACTCCATCGACGAGGCCATGGCCGGCTATTGCGACCACATAGAAGTAACTATCAACGAAGACAACTCCATCACCGTACAAGATAACGGACGCGGTATTCCCGTAGACTTCCACGCCAAGGAAAAGAAATCGGCATTGGAAGTGGTAATGACCGTACTCCATGCCGGAGGTAAGTTCGACAAAGGTTCTTACAAGGTATCGGGCGGTCTGCACGGCGTCGGTGTATCTTGCGTCAACGCCCTGTCCACCCACATGACCACACAAGTATTCCGCAACGGCAAAATCTATCAGCAGGAATACGAATGCGGCAAGCCGCTCTATGCTGTCAAAGAAGTAGGAACCTGTGACCCTAACTTCACAGGAACCAAGCAGACTTTCTGGCCCGACGGCAGCATATTTACTACTACCGAATATAAATACAGCACGCTGCAGGCACGCTTGCGCGAGCTGGCTTACCTGAACGCTGGTATCCGCATCACGCTGACCGACCGTCGCCAGAAAGACGAGAACGGTGAATTCGTGAAGGAAATGTTCCATTCGGCAGAAGGCGTGAAAGAGTTTGTCCGCTACCTGAACAGCAACAATACTCCGCTCTTCAACGACGTTATCTACCTGAACACGGAAAAGGCTGGTGTGCCTATCGAATGTGCCATCATGTACAACACAGGCTACCGCGAGAATCTGCACTCTTACGTCAACAATATCAATACCAAGGAAGGCGGTACACACGAAGCCGGTTTCCGCGCTGCTCTGACTCGTGTACTGAAGAAATACGGTGAAGACACCTGCGCCAAACAATTGGAAAGAGCCAAGGTGGAAATCTCTGGCGAAGACTTCCGAGAAGGTCTGATAGCCGTTATCTCCGTGAAGGTTTCCGAACCGCAATTCGAAGGACAGACCAAGACCAAGCTGGGCAACAGCGAAGTGAGTGGTGCCGTAAACCAAGCCGTAGGCGAAGCTTTGACCAACTATCTGGAAGAGCATCCGAAAGAGGCCAAACTGATAGTAGAAAAAGTTATCTTGGCTGCTACTGCCCGCGTTGCAGCACGCAAGGCACGTGAGTCCGTACAGCGCAAATCGCCCATGAGTGGTGGAGGCATGCCGGGCAAGCTGGCCGACTGCTCAAGCAAAGACCCGGATGAATGCGAATTGTTCCTCGTCGAGGGTGACTCGGCCGGCGGTTCGGCCAAGCAGGGACGAAACCGCCAGTTCCAAGCTATTCTGCCCTTGCGCGGTAAGATTCTGAACGTAGAGAAAGCCATGTGGCACAAAGCCTTCGAAAGCGATGAAGTGAACAACATCATCCAGGCACTGGGCATCCGCTTTGGCCTCAACGGCGAAGACAGCAAGGAAGCCAACATTGACAAGCTGCGCTACAAGAAGGTAATCATCATGACCGATGCCGATGTCGATGGTTCTCACATCGACACCCTTATCATGACACTCTTCTTCCGCTACTTCCCGCAAGTTATTGAGCAAGGCTACCTCTATATTGCTACTCCCCCACTCTACCTTTGCACTAAGGGTAAAGTGAAAGAATATTGCTGGAACGACCAGCAACGCCAGCGCTTCATCGACACTTACGGCGGTGGTTCAGAAAATGCTATCCACACACAGCGCTACAAAGGTTTGGGTGAAATGAACCCCGAGCAGCTGTGGGAAACAACCATGAACCCCGAAAACCGTATGCTGAAGCAGGTAAGCATCAGCAACGCGGCCGAAGCCGACTACATCTTCTCCATGCTGATGGGCGAAGACGTAGGTCCACGTCGTGAGTTCATCGAAAAGAACGCAACATACGCTAACATAGACGCGTAATTTAGCGGTAAACGGTCAGTAGTCAGTGGTTATAAGATACTTCCATAGGAAGCTGCCACTGAGCACAAACTACCAACTGCTTACAACTGATATTAACCAATTATTTATTAATCCTCACATCTTACAACGAAGAAGCGCCGGACTATCGAGGAAACTCCCCGAAGCCCGGCGCTCTCTTATTCACCCCTCTACCGCCATGAACAAGGAAATGCTACAAGACGCCTTATACGCGCACATCAGCCAGTTCTCTGCCAACCAGCTCGCTTGGGAGATTGAACAGGAAGACGAACTATTCCATACACTCTACAGCATAGCTATGACCAACGACTCACCAGCCGCCAACCGTGCATTGTGGGTATGCGAGAAACTGAGCGAAAAACATCCAAGTCTCTTTGCTCCATGCTATGACGAACTGACCAGCCGCCTGCTTACCTGCAACAACGACACAGCCCGTCGTCTGCTCCTCTCCATACTATTCAACCTTCCTGTACCCACACCACTTCCCATCCACCTGCTAAACTACTGCTTCGACCACCTGCTAAATCCACAAGACAGCATTGCCGTGCAGGCTCTTTGCATCAAGCTGGCCTACCTGCTTTGCCGCCAACAGCCGGAACTGCAACAGGAATTGCAAGTAATACTTGGAAATGCAGACGCCACACTCTACTCCCCCGGTGTACAATCGGCCATTCGAAGCACTCTGCGCAAACTACAAGGAAAGAAAAGCAAAAGAAACAAGCAATAGGAGCCAAAGACCACATCTTACCGACCGTAGTCATAACGCTGGGTACCAATATAGGTACCAGCAACACAGACACCAACACAGCCGCCTCCCGATTCATACCGCCCCACGTCAACAGATAATACAAAACAACAACGAGTAGCCTCATCATACAGAATGAACGACACATAAAAGCAGCCAACCCCTTGGCGTCAACCTTCTTCTGCCGTTCGGGCGGCATGGTATTATAACCTGCTATCAGCTTGGGATATTTGCGCACTAGCAGCCCTAAAACTACAAACAGGACGGCCAAAAGCCAGACTACAAAGGCATCCATCTGTAGTCACAATGTTTACAACCACCCCTGCTTCTTCATCTCCTCTGCCGCAATCTCCAATTCACGATACCAATCCTCACCAAACTTACGGATGAGCGGCTCGCGCAGGAACTTGTAGACAGGCAAATTTTCCTTCTGCCCCAAGAGAAGAGCAGCCTTGCAGACATTCCAGCGATGGAAATTCACCGCCTTGTAGCGGCCAAAGTCGCCTATACGGATGGGATAGAGATGGCAGGATATAGGCTTATAAAAGTCAGTCTTGCCGGCACGGAAAGCCTTCTCGATGGCACAGTAGCAGCAACCACGCTCGTCGTAGCAGGTAAAGACACAGTCCTTGTTGTTGACAATAGACGTCACCAAGTCACCCTCGCAATCGGTATACACTACTCCCTGACGGTCAATAACCTCGCGCGCCTCAGGACTGAGTTCATCCCAAATAACAGGCAACACCTCCTCCAGCTTCTCTACTTCGTCCAGCGCTACCGGCGCTCCGGCATCACCCTCTATGCAACATGCACCCTTGCAGGCATCCAAATCGCAAAGGAACTTCTCGCGCAAGACGTCGAAGCTCACCACTACATCTCCTATCTGAATCATACTCTTGCTCTCCTATCAAAAAAAGAAAGCGCGAACTACGCGGACCAGACCGTTCGCTCTTCCACCAGTGAAGAGCAAGCGTCTGCCTTCCGTGTAATCCGCGCCAATAAATCAATAATTTTTCAACTTACGGAATTACTTAATCAAATCCTTACCAGTCATTTCAGCAGGCTGAGGCATGCCGAGGATATGAAGGATAGACGGAGCCACGTCGGCCAGCACACCGTTTTCTACCTTAGCATCCTTGTTCTCGGTTACATAAACAAACGGAACAGGATTCAGTGAGTGAGCAGTATTAGGTGTACCATCGGCATTCAGAGCGTGGTCAGCATTACCGTGGTCGGCAATGATGATAACCTCGTAACCGTTGGCCTTGGCTGCCTCAACGGTATCTTTTACGCAGTTGTCGATAGCTACAACAGCCTTCTCAATAGCCTCATAGATACCAGTGTGGCCTACCATATCGCCGTTAGCATAGTTAACAACGATGAAGTCGTACTTCTGCGTACCGATAGCCTCTACCAATTTATCCTTCACTTCGTAAGCGCTCATTTCGGGCTTCAGGTCGTAAGTAGCAACCTTGGGAGAAGGAACAAGGATACGGTCTTCGTTATCGTACGGAGTCTCACGGCCACCGTTGAAGAAGAACGTTACGTGCGCATACTTCTCAGTCTCGGCAATGTGCAGCTGAGTCTTGCCGTTGTTGGCCAAGTACTCGCCCAGCGTGTTCTGCACGTTCTCCTTGTCGAAGAGGATGTGCACGCCCTTGAACGATGCGTCGTACGGAGTCATACAGTAGTATTGCAGACCGGGAATGGTGTGCATGCCCTGCTCAGGCATATCCTGCTGAGTCAGTACGATAGTCAATTCCTTGGCACGGTCGTTGCGGTAGTTGAAGAAGATAACTACGTCGCCTTCCTTGATAGTACCGTCGAAGCCACCGTTTACGATAGGCTTGATGAATTCATCTGTTACGCCTTCGTCGTAAGACTCCTGCATGGCCTGTACCATGTCAGTAGCCACACGGCCCTGTCCGTTAACCAGCAGGTCATAAGCTTCTTTCACACGTTCCCAACGTTTGTCGCGATCCATAGCATAGAAACGACCTACAATGCTGGCAATGCGTCCGGCAGACTGAGCACAGTGTGCAGTCAGCTGTTCGATGAAGCCCTTACCGCTCTTCGGGTCTGTGTCACGACCATCCATGAAGCAGTGGATGAAAGTAGTATCCTGCAAGCCATATTCCTTGGCAATGTCGCAGAGCTTGAACAGGTGGTCAAATGAAGAGTGCACACCACCGTTAGAAGTCAATCCCATGAAGTGGATGTTCTTGCCATGTTCCTTGGCATAAGAGAAGGCAGAAACAATTTCCTTGTTCTTCAGGATGCTGTTGTCGGCGCAAGCACGGTTAATCTTCACCAAATCCTGGTAAACGATGCGTCCGGCACCGATATTGAGGTGACCTACTTCAGAATTACCCATCTGTCCATCGGGCAGACCCACGTTCTCGCCACTTGCCTGGAGTTGAGAGTGCGGATAGTTGGCCAACAGACTGTCCCAGTAAGGAGTGGGAGTGTTGAAAATCACATCGTCCTTTTGATGGTCGCCACAACCCCAACCATCGAGAATCATTAAAAGAGCTTTCTTTGCCATAATGTCTAAAGTATTTAAAGTTTGATTGAATGCGGTTTACTTAAAGCACCACGGATTGCACAGATCAGCACAGAATGACAAAAAGAGAAAAGAATCTGCGGAAATCAGTGTAATCTGTGGTGCACCTATTTCCGGCTGCAAAGTTACAAAAAAGATAGTCAGCCTGTTTACCTACTTGGCGTTCCAAATTGAAACAAAACCTAAAAAACGAATAAGAAAATACAGCAAATCCATGTGAATAACTACTTTTGCGGCGCAAAAACAATTTGAGAACAAAATATGGACGATTCAAACCCTCGAACGTACAACAGTATTAACCCTTAATGGCGAACGGAGACTTTCGACATCGCAAACCTCCGTACGCACCCTAAAGAAAGGAGACTTTGACCGATGAGAAAGTACCTCTACAGCGAAAACGGCTTCGTGGAGAAGCCACTGTGGGCACCCGGCTGCTGGGTGAACGTAGAATGCCCCGACAACAACGATTTCCAGTTCCTCACCCAAGAACTTAACGTTCCCGAATCTTTCCTCGAAGACATTGCCGACGCCGACGAACGTCCCCGCACGGAGACCGAAGGCAACTGGCTGCTCACCATCCTGCGCATACCCATGCAGAGCAGCAACCCGCAGATTCCATTCATCACCGTACCCGTCGGTATCATCACCAACAACGACATTATCGTCTCCGTGTGCTATCACCGTACGGAGCTGCTGCCCGACTTCATTCAGCACACACGTCGCAAGGGCATCTGCGTGAACAATAAACTCGAACTCATCCTGCGCCTCATCTACTCCTCGGCCGTATGGTTCCTGAAGTATCTGAAGCAGATAAACAACGAAGTGGCCAACGCTGAAAAGGAACTGGAAAAGAGCATCCGCAACGAAGACCTGCTGCGCCTGATGAAACTGCAGAAAACACTGGTCTACTTCGACACCTCCATCCGCGGCAACGAAGTGCTGATAGGCCGTCTGAAAAACATCTTCCAGAACAGCGGCATGCTGGACATGGAGCTGTTGGACGATGCCGTCATCGAGCTGCGCCAGGCTTACAACACGGTGAACATCTACAGCGACATCTTGACGGGCACCATGGATGCCTTCGCCTCTATCATTTCAAACAACGTGAACGATATCATGAAACGCATGACAAGCCTCAGTATTACGCTGATGATACCTACCGTCATTGCCAGTTTCTACGGCATGAACGTAGACATCCACCTGGAGTCGTTTCCCCATGCCTTCCTGCTCATCGTGCTGCTGTCCGCAGCCATCTCGGCAGGTACGTTTGTGTGGTTCAGAAAAATCAAGTGGTTCTAAATCAAGAATATATAATGTGTCAGATTAGTAGTGTACTGCCTGTTTAATAGGAGTACACTGCTAACGTGATAGCAGTTAACTCCCAACGTGATAGTAGTGTACTCCTAACGCGATAGCAGTTAACTCCTGACACGATAGCAATACACTACCCGCGCTGAGCAAGTTAACAGGCAATCCAAGATTGCCTTCTCAAAGGAGAAAGAAGCTGCCTGCTCTACAAATCGACAGCCTAACACACAAAAAAGATGCCCGGATATATTGCCGTGTCAACTCACTGACACCATGCACATATCAGGGCATCTTATTGAATATCTGTAGATTAATACTTCAGCACCTTGGCCGCCACATTCTTATAGGTAGGCATCGTCATACCGATGTTAGCCCCAATGTAAGTAGGGTCACAGACGGTATATTTCTGTCCGCCGACCATTAGGTAGTCGCCACTCACGTTCTCGTTGAAACGCACAGCCGTGGCTATGTGGTCGGGATAATCCAACAGGACAACATCAAGCCTCAACAGGTTCCTAACCAGATAAGAGAAAAGGATGGAACGGTCTTCGCAATCACAGTAAGGATAGTAGAACAGTTCTTCCACAAAGAAAGGCTTCTCGTAGCCAAACTGCTCGTCGTCAGTGGCATACTCAAATCCGGTCTGCACGAAGTTTATCAGAATATTGGCCGCTTCGGCCTCACTCTTTCCTGCAATGTATTGTTTCAGTGACGAAAGCAGCTCACTTGAAACGAGCTCATTGACAGGAGCCGTGACATAAACACTGTAGTCGCACTGCGGATACGTCTTGTAGAAGTCCATCAGAGCTTTCGGCACGTCAACCATCACCTTGGCACTGCTTCCCTTGGCCTGATGGGTAGAAGATACGGTTCCTCCATAGAAGCTGGGAGCCGATTGCAGACGCATCTTCAGAGAGTTCTTGGCACTTGGTGCATCTTTGGGACACATGTAGAAGGCACAGGGCTGGGTACCGTTGATGTTGTAATAAGTCAGGTTGCCTTGCTGCATATAAGGGTGGCCGTATATCTGGCAGTCAGTAGCCACGAACAGCAACATCTTATTCTCATCTGCCTTACGGGCCATTTTGGCCTTATATCCCATTTCGTTCAGCAGGAACTGCTGCATAACGACACTCTCATTCTCGCCAGCGCAGAAAGCATCGGCTACAGTTTTGAGCAGAGTAAAGACACCCCAGTCGTTCAAATCCATTTCGGTGGCAATCTGTTTGCAGTCCTTGAGCAGAGCTTTGTATTCGGTACCGAACATGGCTTCATAAGCATCGGCAATATCGTTCTCTTTCAAGCTGTTCAAACGGCATTTTCCTCGTAAATCTGCGGGCAGATAATAAGTTTGTGCGCCGTAGCTTATCTTAATGCGGCCTGCACCTCCGGCATAAAGAGGGCCTTGCTTGGCAGGACGAGCTGCCGGTTTATCGGGTTTCGGAGTAGGAGCAGGGGTTACCTCGGGTTTAGGTTCCGGTTCTACTACGGGCTGTACAGGTTTCTTTTCTGGTGCAACCGGTTCAACTTCCACCACAGGTTTACGCTCGGGCTCTACGACAGGTCTCTGCTCTGGCTTGGTTTCGGGCTTAGGAGTAGCTTCCGGCTCCGGTTCTACAGCCGGTTTCCGTTCAGGCTCCACCACTGGTTTGTCTTTCGGTTTTTCTTCCACCACAATAACGGTAGGCTTCTTTTTCTTCTTCACGATGACAGTCGGTTCGTCAAAGGTTATGTCTTCCACATCGTTTACCTTTACCACCGGTTTTTGCCTGCCTTCTTCAGTAGTCATGTCCAGTATCTCCTCAATGGTAAGACACACCGGTTTGTCGTCCTTCGGTGCGGTTTCTTCATCGTAGACTACGGGCTTAACCGGTTCGGGCTTCACACGCTTCACCACCGGCTTCTTAGCTTCCAATTCTTTCCACGGGTCGCGCATGAAGTTTATAAAGTCTCTGTTGGCATCGTCAATGAACTTGTCAAAGTTAGCCAGTTCCTCTTCCATGAAACTGGAAAAGTCGTCCTTCTTTCCTTGTGCAAATGCAGAAGACACCAGCAAGAGCCCCAATGCAAAAAGTCCTATTTTCTTCATGGTCGCATAGTTTTTAGCATTAACATTTAAAAAAGAGGTTATACCTGCAGGCAGACCAGGCTGCACTGCAAGTATAACCTTTTACTGTTTGGAGGATTTATTCTTCGGCTTCAACCGGTTCACCGATGAACTCTTCTACCTGTTCCGACAAATCGCTGAGAGCGGCCTGTCTTTTGGCTTCCTGGGCAGCTTCCTCACGGGCTTTCTTGGCTGCCGATTCATCGAGCGACAAGAACACGTTGAATTCCTTCGTTCCGTCCTTGTTCTCTTTAACCAGCACGAAGTGTTGTTTCACCAGTCCGCCGATTTTAGCATTGACAGCCGACTCGTAAGCTGCGCCGAATTTATCTATTTCTTCCCCTGTCAGCGAAGCGTCAGACGACATAATACCCTTCATCTTGGCCACAACCTGTGCTTTAGCACGCACTGCATAGTTGGTAATAGCACTCATAATGGCATTTTCACGACCAATCTTCACATTCTTTCCCGTAGCAATACCGGTCAAGGCAATGCGATTTTCCTCGTCTTCCTCCATATACATGCGATATTTCAGCAAAGCATAGTCCAGTGTCGAAGTGCTGGCCTGCATCTTCCATCCTTCCTTTTTCAGTTCTTTCACTCTCTTCTTCACGTCCTTTTCCAGCGCTTTGGACTGTGCGCTAACAGATGCCACTGCTCCGAACAACACGGCAAACACAAGCATCAGATACATAAAACTCTTCTTCATAATCTTCTGATTTTAAGTTAATAAATTGAATATTCCAGGATTCTCATTCCCAGTTCGTCACATAAGGCAGAGAGAGCCGTGTGCGTTCCACCGCACCGGTCTGCGGATTGACAAACGTAATGGAACCTTGTACAAATGAAAATACTGATTTCTTTTTCTCCAGAGCCGTAAACTCACCTTCGGCCAGAGCCTTGATTTGCAGCACGCCTTTGGTCTTATACACTCCGTCTATATCGTCAAAGATAATGGGAGCCGAGAACTCGGGTACATGCAGCTCGATAGCCTTCAAGCCGAAAGGCGTACCGCCACGATTGTTCAGTGTCAGGCGGATATTGATGTTATACACCTTCCGTTCTGCCGCCACCACGGAATCGGCTGTCAATATCAGCTTGCCTTCAGGAACTACGGAGAACGTAGCAGCGCTGGCACCACCGGCTTCCGTCAGGTAAGCCTTATGCTCCAACTTCTTCCCATTGATGCGGAACACGATGTCCAGATAGTTCTCTTCCTCGGGCAAACAGTCGATGGCATCGTAAGAAATAACGAATGTTCCCTCTGACGGACGCACACTCAGCTGTCCGGCACAGTTGGAAGTTACTTTGGGCTTTACAGATACCTTTACCGGGTTGCCTTCAAGCAGCACCTGGCACTGATACTTTCCGGTTTCAAGAAACGTACCCGTCACTGTCAATGCATCATACAACTGTTTGTAACGTTTCTGCAAACCTTCTGCCTGCTTCAGTCGTACCTCATCAAAGAAATACTCTATCAGCGCATCCAGCTGCGTGATGCAACTACCTATTTCCTCTACCGACTCTATCTCGTTTATTTTCTGCTCCAGAGCCTCATACTGTGCCACCTTCTCTGCATCCAGCGCTTCAAACTGTGCCACCAGCTCATTCTGCTCTGCCTGAGAGAACGGGTACTTCACGGAATATTCATAATGTTCCTTCTTAGTAGACTTGTCTTGCAGCTTCACCCAGTATATCTCTTCCACCTTTGTCGAAGAAATCCCCTTCAGGAAAGGTAAGTTTGCCGACTTCATCTTGGATGCCCGTCTAAACGACTCCCTGGAATCAATGTTTCCATTTACATTCACCTCCGACAACTCACTGTTGGTTGTCACCATGACATGACTTGCCACCGACTGAATGATGCGTTCGGTAATCTCATCCATCGCCTTGGTCTGTGCATCGGCCAATGAATTGGCAGTAACCGTTACTACCAGATAATCATCAACTGCCGTATTTAGCCACACAGGAGGCTTCTTGGCACTCTTTTCTATCACCTTTGTCTGTGCAGCAGTACCCAAGGCAACCAGCAACACACAGACCAGCCCTAACAATCTTTTCATAAGCATCATTTTTTTAGATTACCATTTAACAGGCAGATTGCGGATAACAACCTTTGCACCTCTGATGTGCAGCTCCACGTAGCTGAACCGCTGAATCTTCTCAGTAATATTCAACACATAGAAACTCTGCTTCAGCTTGACAAGCGAAGGAAATTTAACACCATACGAAGTATGATGTCTGTCACCCAATGCTCCCTTATTTGAGCACTCTACACCATCTACAGTGAACGCCGATTCAAATGAAACAGTACCACTGGTTATGTCATTATTTCTATTTACGACCTCCAGTTCAAGTGTAATGCGCCGTTGGGTCTCATTGCCATAGCATTTCAGCACCTTGACATCCAAGTCATTGACCGATATGGAAATATCACACTTCAACTCCGGCTGTTCCTGTGGAACCGGTTTCTCCACCACTACCGGTTTTTCTACTATTACCGGCTTCTCCACAATCACAGGTTTCTCCACTACCACCGGCTTCTCTACAACTTTCTCTACCTCAACAATCTTCTCCACTTCCACCGGTTTCTCCACTACCCGTTCCACAATCACAGTATCAGGCTCACTGGGAATAAATTTTGCCAACTCTGCCAACAGCACAGAAGCCTGTTCATAGCACGGCAACATCTCAGACACAGCCGACAGATAGCTCATGGCCTCCTGATACTTTTTCTGTTCATAAAGTCCCTGAGCCTTTTGAAGAATAATGCCGCAATTGGCTGCATAGTAATCTTGAATTTTCTGACGGGCGGTACGGATGAAACGGGTGAAGGCGGTGTTAGTCACTTTTATACCATTCACCAATGCTTTCATAGCCTTCTCTTTATCTCCCACTGCATTACCATTCACAGGAATCACCATACTATAATACAGGGTACCATCTACCAGATTCTTGGCTATCAGCGTCAACTCACCTTGTGCCACCGAAACGTTCTGTGCCAGTCCCTCAGAAGTCATCACATCTGTCAATTCAAATACGGGCTCCATGGCAAAGACATTGTATAATCCAGCCGCAGCCGCACTATTACGCGTCAAAACTTGCTTCAATTTCAAATCGAGTGCATCGGTCACACTTTGAGGAATATCCTCCTGAGAAGCCTTTAACAGCGTAAACTGTATTTCTCCCTGTGCAAACATCCACAAAGGAAACATACACATAGATATCAGTAACCACAATTTTTTCATTTCATCTTTACTTTTATTATTATTGAACAGCAACAATAGGACTTTACTGCCCCTGTCGTTACTCTATAATTACATTTATACCCTGTCCGCTGGCTTTCACATTAGCCTTATAATTATCACCAAACTGTGCTTTAAAGAACTTTCTTAATTCAGCAGTAAAGTTCGAAAGGGTATAAGCTTTGTTACGCTCCGTATTCCAAAGAGGAATATTCATCCGGACTTGAATCTCCTTGTCAGTATCAAGCGTCACATTAGGTACGCTCTGATGGCAGTGAGCTTCCATCCAAGCTGTCAGCTCATCCCTGAAATAATTGCCATTTTCAGGAGACTCTTGGTCAAAATCCCAATCAGTCACCGACTGGGACAGTTTCATTCCTATCAACACTGTCCTTCCTTTCATAATGATTTCCTCAAATTTTGTCTGTAGCGATTCAAAGAAATCATTTTTTACTTTCTTAATGGCATAATCTACCAAACTCAGGTACTCCGTTGTAGTATATTCACCGCTCGAGAAGGTTTTTCTCGACAAGTCATTTCCGGTCTGTTTCTCGTGAGCATTCAGCTCCAATATACATTCACACCGACGTCCTTCTTTCTTATTGATCTTCAAGTCCACATATACCACGATGTCACCCGGCATTCTTTTCATTACCTCTGTAGCTACATCTGTTTGTGTACCCATATTTATCATGGCCGAGTTTATCTGATTCTGCAACAGCACGAAGGCGTCCTGAGTAGTATAGCCATGTCGACCGAACTCATCAGTCAGCTTTCCTATAGCATATTTTAATGCAGGATCTTCCAATACCTCCTTACGCCATGCTTCCAAATCTCTTCCATCTGTCATGTCTGGCGTAATGACAATGGTCGGATTCAGTGCAGCCGTAGCCTTTACAGCCTTAGGGTCTGTCCAACCCGGACTTATTGCCATATTATTATGCTCCAAGTCAGCACACAAAGACTTCAACTGAATGGTAAGCCTGACCGTTACCCGGTATTTACCTCCGATCTTCTCACTATTCACCGTTTCCACTTCGCTACTTATATAGTTGATATAACGCGATTCCGAGAAAAAACGATAATCATAATCAGATCTTTCTATCGCAATCATCGGTGCACCATTCTTTACCCCCGGAATACCCGAATGAAAAAGCGTATGGAAAGCCGATTTTGCTGCCAACAACGCTGCATCTTTCTTTTTATCATCTACAGCAGTAGCCAGCACAGTGACAGAATTATCATCACCCTGTAGCAAGGTCACTTCATTGGAATAATTCTGCGCACAAATTCTTGTGCACAGAATTATTCCCAAAATCAACATAAAACAATGTCTCATTACAGTTTATTATAATCAATTTATTACAAGCTATTTACCGTACTTGCAGCCTTGTCCAGGAAGCTCTTTGGTTTCGGCATTAGTCTTACCACAATAGCCTGCTTCTCATCCATGGCTTTCTTAATTTCCTCACCGCCTTTTTTAACTTCGCAAAGAGAAATATCTTCGCCTTCCACTGCATCCACTTTCAGACGACCGATTTCCTTGAAAGAAGTTCTTCCGGCAATTTCGCGCTTCATAAATACACCAAAATAAGTACCTTCACTTACTCCATGTGCAGAGCCCAAACTGATATACACTTCTTTAGCTTCATCCTTCTTCACAGCATTGATTTCCAAAATAGTACCTTCTACCTTGAAATTTTCATCAACAAATTCACGAACAGCCTTCACTGCTTTTGCCGACGCTCTGCTGATAGCCTCATCAGGTGTGCTACCTGTGCAAACATCCGTAATACCTTCACCGTGTTTTAATGTCTTTGAGCCAACCAACGTACCATCTTTCGGGTTGATAACCTTTAAAGTATAAGCCACCGAAGCCGAATAATAAATAGTACCATCATCCATCTTTTCACGATTAGCAACCATAGAGCTTACAAAACCTTGGATAATATAGTTGGCACCCAACTGACTCATAACTGCTACACGTTCCATATCATTATCCTCACCGGCTGTCACATCTTCCGATTCACGTCTGTTCTTTTCTACCCGCAAAGCATCCTGCGAATCCACGTCTATCAAAATCACACGGTCCAATTTCTGAATACCTTCAATGACATGGTTACGCAAACCTTCAACCCATGTAAAGGGAACTGAAGAAGAACGAGTAAAATAATCAATATACACAGAAGGCTTACTTGCTTCCTGAGCACTTACCAACAACGTACAAAACAAACAAGCACAAAGTGTCAAAACACTTTTTACATTCAATAAATACTTCTTCATAATTAAAATGTCCATTTATAAGACAGACATGCTGTCTACAGTTTATAAAAATAGTATACCCTTATTTTCTATCAATAGCAAAATCAAACGCGAAGTGCCAAAGAAACATTCCACACCAAGTCGTTCAACATATCACCTATTTGCAAAGATACACGTCTATTAACATTGATTATATCCACCATAACTACTATAACTATCCAAAATACGGTAAAAACTATCCGTAATTCTACTACTTAGTAAAGATTTACTGCTAAACTCCTATCTAGCATTAGTTTTAAGAAAAAACTTAAAGATGCAGACAAGTAACTTATTAATATAAGATAGCATTATAAAAACAGCCTGCATTAGATTTTATTTTGAAATATATGTAACGGAAAACCGTTACATATATTTCATATTTTACTAAAATACAGAATATAATAGTTTATTTTTTATTCTCAGATACAAAAATAAAAGTAAACAATAATTGGTTGTATACACTATTTTTCATAACTTTGTCCAATAAAAGAAGGGTATACTCCAAATAACTAATACCATGGAAAGAAAATTTAAAAAGAAAGTAGGTCAAAAACTGCATCTGCTCAGAGTAGAGAAAAAACTGACACAGGAAGAAATGGCAGAACAGCTACATCTGTCAACAAGTGCCTACTGTAAAATTGAATATGGAGAAACAGACCTTACCCTGACAAGACTAAACAAAATAGCTGCTATTTTTGGCGTATCACCAACAGAACTTTTCAAAAGCATCGTAGAAGAAACCACATCCGATGCAAACTCCATGCCTGCATCTACAGACACAATCGCATTATATGGTCAAACAGACAACCAGGAGCAGCATGAACTCCTCTACATGCATTCGCAAATGCTTGCATCCCTTAATAAACGGATTACTGACCTGGAAAAAATGCAAGGCATAAAATAACGTCTCGAACGAAAAAATCACTAGGCCTATTCCATAATCCGATGCCCGCCGTCACACACATGCCACAGCATTGCATTACCAGCAGTGCTGCCAATCCATTATCTTTTACTTAAAATCCAGCTCCAACTGTCCGTCACCCAGCAGATTAAATGTCATACGATGATAAGGAGTAGTTCCCCTTTCAGCAATAGCTGCACGGTGTTTCCTGGTCGGATATCCCTTGTTTTTATTCCAGTCATAATACGGAAATTCCTCGTGCAACCGGTTCATGTAATCATCACGATAAGTCTTGGCCAGAATGGAAGCTGCGGCAATAGAAAGATATTTGCCGTCGCCTTTCACCACTGTAGTATACGGTATATCCTGATATTTTTTAAAACGGTTTCCGTCAATAAGCAAATACTGCGGACGAACCTTCAACTGATCAATGGCACGATGCATAGCCAAGAACGAAGCATTGAGTATATTAATCTTGTCTATCTCGGCCGGCGACACTACACCCACCGCCCATGCCACCGCCTCGCGTTCTATCACTTCACGCAAAGCATAGCGCTGGTGTTCGGTCAGTTGCTTGGAGTCATTCAGCAGTTCATTCTTAAAGTCCTTGGGCAAAATAACAGCGGCGGCATATACTGCCCCTGCCAAACATCCACGCCCGGCCTCGTCACAACCGGCTTCTATCAAATCAGCATTCAAATATGGAAGTAACATGATATTACAGTTTACGAGTTGCAAAGATACAGGTAAGTAACTAAAAAATAGCTATCTTTGCCCCGTTTTTCAAAAGAATAATAAAAGATGTTCACAGTCATAGGACTCATGTTAACAGGTATGGTTGCCGGATTTCTGCTACGCAGACATCGTTTAAAGGGCATCCAGAGTTTCATCACCATCCTCATCTGGCTATTGCTCTTTCTGCTGGGCGTAGAGGTAGGAGGCAATAAAGATATCATACAAGGCCTGCACGCCATCGGTCTGGAAGCCATTCTGTTGACAATAGGCGGCACACTGGGCAGTGTAACGGCAGCCAAACTACTGTGGTACATGCTGAACAGACATAAAAAAGCACAAGAACAAACTTCTTCCGATGCAACAAAATGTGGCAGTAACCTACAAGCCCTGAAAGGCAGCCTTATCATTGTCATCTTTTTCGTTTTGGGAATCATCAGCAGCTTATTCCATATTCTGCCTGCGCAACCGGGCAGCCACATCAGCTTCTACGCCCTCTGTGCACTGATGACCAGCGTGGGCATCAGCGTTGGCAACGACCCGCAGACACTGAAAAATTTCCGCACACTCAATCCGCGACTGATATTCCTCCCCGTAATGACCATTGTGGGCACACTGGCGGGCACAGCCGTTATAAGCCTGCTGCTGACCCACCGCAGCCTCACCGACTGCCTGGCCATCGGTTCTGGCTTCGGCTACTACTCTTTGTCGAGTATCTTCATCACCGAATACCGCGGAGCCGAACTGGGCACCATTGCCCTGCTGGCCAACATCAGCCGTGAAATCATCACCCTGCTAGCAGCACCACTGTTGGTACGCTGGTTCGGACGCCTGGCACCCATTTCAGCCGGAGGTGCCACCACAATGGACACCACGCTCCCCATCATCACCCGTACCTCGGGACAAGAGTTTGTCGTAGTGTCCATCTTCCACGGATTCACTGTAGATTTCAGTGTTCCCTTTTTAGTGACCCTATTTTGTAGTCTCTAAGTATTATTACCATATTTATCTACGAATCCTCACCAATCTCCACACGAGAAACATCCAACCCACTGCCATATATCGTACATGCTACAAGCGTTTCAATAAGCGGACATTCGAACGGAATTCATGCAGTAATAAATCGAGAATACGGCATCTTTCCTTACTACTCCCATACGGTATGTACCGCCAACCACTTTCTCATTTCACGCGTACCAACCAATACTTCTCATAAAGTTCTGAACTGTCAGTCAGCGTCAGGATATCTATCACCATTTCCGAGTCTGTCAACTTCAGCAGCGTATAAGTCTGGGAAAGGCCCAGTTGCGATATCGACAGTTGGTCACCCTCCAGATGCCAGCTAAACGGGTCATCTTCAACATCTCCCGTACCATCCTCATTAACCTGATAGATTTCATTGGATACAACATCCTTATCCTCTTCCCAATTCTTTTCCGGAAATAAAAAATCTTTGTAGTACCCCTGAAAGTGAACTACCTTCCAACGACCGACGACGGTTGCCGAATCATCTTTGTCATCACTGCACGCAGTAAAACCTACACTGAGTACAATAGTACACAATAGAAAGAATAAATGCTTTAATTTCATACGTTTCCTCCCTTTTATATGTTACATATTCTGTTCAAAAAGAAAATACTCACAAGCAATACATCAACTCACAATATTATAAGGCATATTTCATGCTCCGCATGCACGCCCTTAAGCTATACAAATATAAAACTATAATTACAATATCAAAAGAAGGCCATACAACAAAAATGTCCTATTTGGAACGAAACAAGGAGTATTCGTTCCAAATAGGACACCAAACAGCAGAAATAAAAATATCAGAACACACTCCATGCTACCGTCAGCCCGGCCATTACGATGGCCACCATCGACATCAGCTTGATAAGTATGTTCAGGCTCGGACCTGACGTATCCTTGAAGGGGTCACCCACGGTGTCGCCCACCACGGTGGCCTTGTGCACCTCGCTGCCCTTGCCGCCAAAGTTGCCTTCCTCCACATATTTCTTGGCATTATCCCAGGCTCCTCCCGAGTTCGCCATGAAGATAGCCAGCACGAAACCACTGCTCAATCCTCCTATCAGCAATCCCAGCACGCCCGGCACACCAAACACAATACCCGTCAGAATGGGTGCCACAATGGCAATGAGTGACGGCGCCACCATCTCGCGTTGTGCCCCCTTTGTCGAAATAGAGACACAGCGTGCATAGTCAGGCTCCGTCTCACCCGTCAGGATACCCTTGATTTCGCGGAATTGCCGGCGCACCTCATCTACCATGTGCGCCGCCGCACGTCCCACGGCATTCATAGTCAATCCACAGAACAGAAAAGCCATCATGGAGCCGATGAACATGCCCGAAAGCACCTTGGGATTCATCAGTGTCACGTCATAATGGTGCATGAAGTCAAAGAATGTGGCATCCTGCAAAGGTACCGTCGTACCGCCCACGTTGATTTCCGTCGTGCCCAGGCGCGTCAGCCCGATACGTATTTCCTCCACATACGACGCCAGCAGAGCCAGTCCCGTCAGGGCTGCCGAACCGATGGCAAACCCCTTGCCCGTGGCCGCCGTCGTGTTGCCAAGCGAGTCGAGTGCATCGGTACGCTTGCGCACCTCGGCACCCAGTCCCGACATTTCCGCATTGCCGCCCGCATTGTCGGCAATAGGTCCGTAAGCGTCAGTAGCCAGCGTTATGCCCAATGTAGACAGCATTCCCACAGCGGCAATGCCGATGCCATACAACCCCAGGCCTACATTGTTGAAGTCGAAGCCCGAAGCAAACAGGTACGAGGCAATGATACCCACCACCACGGCGATAACCGGCACAGCCGTAGAAAGCATACCCAGTCCGATACCCGAAATGATGACTGTGGCCGGTCCCGTCTTGCCGCTCTCGCTCAGCCGCTGCGTAGGCTTATAGGATTGAGAAGTATAGTATTCGGTAGAACGACCTATGACGATACCCACCAGCAGACCTACCACTACCGAGCAGGAAATCCACATCCAGTTGTCCAGCCTCAGCAGCCACAAGATGAAGAACGTGGCCACAACGATGAGCACCGAACTGAGATTGGTGCCGAAGCCCAGCGCGCCCAACAGGTCCTTCATGGTAGCATTCTCCTTGGTACGAACCGAGAAAATGCCGATGATGGACAGCACAATGCCCACCGCCGCAATCAGCATGGGCGCAATGACCGCCTTGTACTGCATCAGCGTATCGCCGCTGTGTATAAAGGCTGCCGCACCCAGCGCCGCCGTAGCCAGAATAGAGCCGCAATAACTCTCATAGAGGTCAGCCCCCATGCCGGCCACGTCGCCCACATTGTCGCCCACGTTGTCGGCAATGGTAGCCGGGTTTCGCGGGTCATCCTCGGGGATACCGGCCTCCACCTTGCCCACCAAGTCGGCGCCCACATCGGCCGCCTTGGTATAGATACCGCCGCCCACACGGGCAAACAACGCCTGCGTAGAGGCACCCATGCCGAAGGTCAGCATGGTAGTGGTGATGACACAAAGTTTATGGGTAGGCGTCAGTGCCTCTGCCGGAATCACGGCATTGAGCAGCAGATACCAGAAAGAGATGTCGAGCAATCCCAGTCCGACTACCACCAGCCCCATGACCGCCCCACTGCGGAAGGCAATACGCAGACCACCGTTCAGCGAAGTGCGCGCAGCATTGGCCGTACGAGCTGAGGCGTAAGTGGCCGTCTTCATACCCAGAAAGCCCGACAGGCCCGAGAAGAAGCCACCCGTCAAGAAGGCTACCGGCACCCAATGGTTCTGCACGTCAAAGCCATAGGCCATAACCGAGAACAAGACCACAAGAGCCAGGAACACCAGACCTACAATCTTGTATTGCTGTTTCAGGTAAGACATGGCACCCTTGCGCACAGCAGCTGCAATTTTTATCATTTGAGGTGTACCTTCGCTCTCTTTCATCATTTGCCGGTGAAAATGCCAGGCAAATCCGAGAGCCAGAACGGAAGCGGCCGGTACGAGCCAGAAAAGCAGTTGTTCCATAGCAGTATTGATTTAAAATTGGATGCCCTAAAATTATTGATTTAAAACGACAAAAACAAGAGAGACAAATCCTTTTAGCGATGAAAAAAATGAAAAAGAAGGCTTCTTGCCCACAGGTCTGTGGCAAACTGTCGTATCGCCACACATTCCTCAGGCAAGAAGCCTTATCCGTATATCAATACCGTCGTTTCAGCCCATCGTTACTTACGCATATCCGTGCGCCGAGCAGCCTCCATTGTCCGATACATTTTCACAATCTGCTTCTTTGCATGAGGCATGAAGCTATAGCTGTCCGCACTGGCACCTGTTTCAGGAGCTACATATTCGTCGGCCGGTGATGCGCCATCCTTGCTAAATGTGCAGACCTTACGCACTACCTTGCTAAAATTACCTTCCTCGTCCATGGCTACAGCCAAAATGGTAACAGGAGTGTCCCACGCCAAGATGAACGGTTTGTAAGTAGGCAAAGTCAATCCACCACCATTAGTCAGCGTATTGATAATTTCCTCGTCCGTCGGATTCTCCGGGTTGCTCAGGTCTTCATTATACACCTGTCCCCACCAACGGTAAGCTGCCGGTTCCGTACTGGGGCTGAACACCACTGGTACATAGGCATTACCCTTCACTGCTTCAGGGAAAGCGTCCGGATCAGTCTCATGATAAGCTTCGTACATTTCGCTGCCGTCAAAGTATTTGTCGACAATCACTTCCACACTAACGTCGCTCAGAGCCTCCTCATTGGTATTGAAGGGCTGGCTCATCTTCACTTCCGATGTCAACTGCCCGTTTTCGTCCACGCATGCCGCCCACACATAGTATTGCGTACCCGGCTCCAGATTGCTGAATATATTGCCGCTGGCGTCGCGCGTCAGATTCGATTCCAGCATCTGCAGACCAATTTCATTGATGTAGGCAGTCACATATTCGCCCATCTTATCCTTATTGGCCTCATAGTCTGCTGCCGTAATGAGGTCCCACATATACATCACCTGCGTATTCGACGGTTTGATGGATATAGTCACACCCCGCGTGGTAATACCCTTAGCCTCCACTTCAAACGTGCAGGCAGCCGGGTCGCCTTCGGCCTGTGCCGTACGGAAGGGGAAACGGAAAAGCTTGGTAGTAGCCACCGAGTAATCACGGTCGTAACCAAATACCAACAGTTCATAGCCAGTATCAGTGTTCCATACCTGCTCATTGAGATATTCCGTATTGCCGCTTGTAGCGTAAAAAGACATCAAGAACGAATCTTCGTTGAAGATTGCCTTCAACATTTCCTCATCAGTTTCAAACTGCTTGCACCAATTACCTGAGCGTACGGTATAATAATAGTAATCTGCATTGCTGGGCGTAATGTAGATATCAACACCATTGAATACCTGATTTTTGAATTCTACACTGAATGTATTCTCAGAAACCACAGCTGGCGTTTCAAACTCCTGCTGCACTACTTCCGTATTCAGCTCACCCTTAGCGTTCAATCCCACTGCAAAGCAAATGTATTTCTGTCCGGGTGTCAGATTTTCAAACGAATAAGTAGATTTACCTTTGGTCGTTATCTCTGCTACGATAGTAGCTACGTCCTTTTCCTCCCACAACATTTGCTCATTGAGCAGGTTTTCTATATACTTAGGAATAGAATTCTCGTGATATTCCGCAAGATTAGTTGCCGAAATGGCATCGTAAAAATACACTGTATCCTCGGAAATAGGGGTAATGGTAACTTTCGCCGTACTTTCAGTCACTTCGTCTACGCTGATGGTAAATGTCGGTTCGGGTGGCGGTGGCGCACCTTCACCATCATCTTTCGAACAACTACAAAGGATTGTCACACAGGCTAACAGCATCAGGGATAGGGTTCTTAGCGTTTTCATACTTGTTTTGTTTATAATTAAAGGTAATAAAAGGCTCTCATAATTGCCGGTGTCTGTTTCTTCAATGACTACGACAACCAATACAACCAGCTATAGTCAAAAAGCACAAGGCAACAGGCTCTTACATATATTTTGCAAATATATACACTTATTTCATTTATGCAAGCATCTTGATGAACTATTTTATAGAAAAGTGCTATCTTTTTGAACATACATTAGATAGATAAACAACCTTTTTGCAGCAACAGTACCCAATAAACATATCAAATTGTTTAACAATTCCATTTCACTTCATATCATTTTACCCCATAATAGACCAACAGGAACTATAAATAGTCCCCTGCCGAACTTCACGGTAGTACAGAAAACAGTTTACCCCTTCGGAAACAATTCGCACAAAATTGTTCCATTTTTCATCTTCCTCTTTTCCCACCCCCTCCAGAAACGCTCTTTCTTCGTTTTTATAGGAACGAACTTGGTACGGAGCAGGTACGACTGAGATACGACTGAAGTACGAGGAGGGTCGGAATGGTCTATTTGTTTGATTTATTAATTAATCTTAAAAACAAAGTGTCATGACAGAGTGAGACATTATTGCTTGCCGAAGGGTGTGTTGAGAGCCTTAATTGAGCCGCTCTGTAGTCAATATGGAGAGAAAAAAGCGGCAGAAAAGAGCACTCTGCAAGCCATGGAAGATGGCAGGACCGCGGCGATGGAGGATGGCGACAAATTGCAGCGTAAAGAATTATATTATAAAATCCTTGCTAATATTTTGTACTTGAACAGATTATTTATATCTTTGCGTCCGAAATGGATGAAAGGTGGAGGGGCAATCAAGCTCCTCTTTTTTGTTCTTAATGGTTAATCTATGATAGCAAAAGAAAGTGTTTGTCAGATTGTAAATGAGTGGTTGGAGGGCAAAGAATACTTCCTGGTGGAGGTGACTATCAGCCCCGATAACAAAATCGTGGTCGAGATAGACCATAAAGAAGGAGTCTGGATTGAGGACTGCGTGGAGCTGAGCCGCTATATTGAAAGCCGGCTTGACAGAGACAAGGAAGACTTTGAACTGGAAGTAGGCTCGGCCGGTATCGGACAGCCTTTCAAGGTGTTGCAGCAATACGTCAACCACGTGGGCAGTGATGTAGAGGTACTGACACAGGATGGTCGCAAGCTGACCGGCGTACTGAAGGAAGCCAACGAGCAGCATTTCGTAATCACCGTGAAAAAGAAAGTGAAGGAAGAAGGCGCCAAGCGCCCCAAGATGGTGGACGAAGATCTGACATTTGCATACGATGAGATAAAATATACAAAATACTTAATCAGCTTTAAATAAAGACTATGGCCAAGAAAGAAGAAACTGTAAGCTTGATAGATACGTTTTCGGAATTTAAGGAACTGAAGAATATAGACAGGACCACAATGGTGAGCGTGCTGGAGGAGTCTTTTCGCAGTGTAATTGCGAAGATGTTTGGCACGGACGAAAACTATGACGTGATTGTGAACCCCGACAAGGGTGACTTTGAAATATGGCGCAACCGCGAAGTAGTGAGTGATGAGGACTTGGAGAACCCCAACTTGCAGATTCCGCTGAGCGAGGCACAGAAGATTGACGCTTCGTATGAAGTGGGCGAAGAAGTGACCGACGAGGTGAACTTTGCCAAGTTCGGACGCCGTGCCATTCTGAACCTGCGCCAGACACTGGCCTCGAAGATTCTGGAACTGGAGAAAGACAGCATCTACAATAAATATATAGATAAGGTAGGCACAGTTATCAGTGCTGAGGTTTACCAGATTTGGAAGAAAGAAATGCTGCTGCTCGACGATGAAGGCAACGAACTGCTGCTGCCCAAGACCGAGCAGATACCAAGCGATTTCTACCGCAAGGGTGAAACGGCACGTGCCGTAGTGGCCCGCGTGGACAACAAGAACAACAACCCGAAGATTATCCTGAGCCGTACATCGCCGGTCTTCCTGCAACGCCTGTTTGAGATGGAAGTACCCGAAATAAACGACGGCCTGATTACCATCAAGAAGATTGCCCGCATCCCGGGCGAACGTGCCAAGATTGCTGTTGAAAGCTACGACGACCGCATTGACCCGGTAGGAGCCTGCGTAGGTGTGAAGGGTAGCCGTATTCATGGCATCGTGCGCGAGCTGAGAAACGAAAACATTGATGTCATCAACTATACATCGAACACGCAACTGTTCATCCAGCGTGCACTGAGCCCTGCCAAGATTTCGTCCATCAAGCTGAACGAAGAGGAGCGCAAGGCCGAAGTGTTCCTGAAACCCGAAGAGGTATCACTGGCCATCGGTAAAGGTGGCTTGAACATCAAGCTGGCCAGCATGCTGACTGAATATACCATCGACGTATTCCGTGAGGTAGACGATACGGTGGAAGACGAAGACATCTACCTGGATGAATTCCGTGACGAAATAGACGGATGGGTGATTGACGCCATCAAGGGCATAGGCATTGATACTGCCAAGGCCGTACTGAACGCTCCGCGCGAAATGCTGATTGAAAAAGCCGACTTGGAAGAGGAGACGATAGACGAAGTGCTGCGCGTTCTGAAACGTGAGTTTGAAGAGGAGTAATTAATGTGCTAATGACGGGGTGCTAATGTGATGGAATATGCCAGCAGACCTCCACAAGGAAGGCAGGCACAGCGCAGAGAGGCACGTAAGATGGAGAAGCATTAGCACACGGGCACATTAAAACATTAAAAATATTATATGACGATAAGGTTAAATAAAGTAACAAGAGATTTGAATGTAGGAATCACCACGGCTGTTGAGTTCCTGCAAAAGAAAGGATTTACCGTAGAGCCCAATCCTAACACCAAGATTACAGATGAACAGTATCAGATGCTGGTGAAGGAGTTCAGTACGGACAAGGACCTGAAGATGAAGTCGGAACGTTTTATCCAGGAACGTCAGAGCAAAGACCGCAACAAGGGAACGGTTTCCATTGACGGATTCGGACAAGACGAACGCGAAAAGAGCAAGCCCGAAGAGATAAAGACCGTTGTCCCTGAAGACGTACGCCCTAAATTCAAGCAGGTAGGGAAGATTGACCTGGACAAGGTGGGGCACAAAACAGTGGAAGAAAAACCGGCAGTGGAAGAGCAGAAGCCGGTTGAGGTAAAGGAAGAAGCGAAGGAAACCGTTGAGGCACAACCGGCACCCGTAGCCGAAGCTCCCAAGGAAGAGCCGGTGAAGGAAACGGTTGAAGTACAGCCCGCAGTGGCTGCCGAGCCCGAACCCGTACAGCCTGTGGCTAAGCCCGAACCCGAAGCAAAGAAAGAAGAACCCGCACACGAAGCAGTAGCCGAAGAAGAACCTGCCGCGCCTCAGCAACCTGAAAGCAAGGACGACGAGCCCGCTACAGAAGAGAAAGACGGCATCTTCAAGATTCGTCAGCCGGAATTCGTGTCAAAAATCAACGTCATCGGTCAGATTGACTTGGCAGCCCTGAACCAAAGCACGCGTCCCAAGAAGAAAAGCAAAGAAGAGAAGCGTCGCGAACGTGAGGAGAAGGAAAAGCAGCGCCAGGACCAGAAGAAGCAGATGAAGGAAGCCATCATCAAGGAAATCCGCCGCGAAGACAGCAAGCTGAAAGACGCCGGCGACGAACAGGGTGGCAACAGCAAGAAGAAACGCGCACGCATCAACAAGGAAAAGGTTGACCTGAACAACATACAGAACATGCAGCGCCCGGGCGGCGGCGACCGCGGAAAGAATGCGGGCGGCATGGACAAGCAGCAGGGTGGCGGCAAGAAGAACAAAGACCGCTTCAAGAAGCCCGTCATCAAACAGGAGGTTAGCGAGGAAGACGTAGCCAAGCAGGTAAAGGAAACCCTGGCACGCCTCACAGCCAAGGGCAAGAACAAAGGCGCCAAGTATCGTAAGGAGAAACGCGAACAGGCTGCCGACCGTCTGCACGAACTGGAAAGCCAGGAAATGGCCGACAGCAAGGTACTGAAGCTGACGGAGTTTGTAACAGCCAATGAGCTGGCCAGCATGATGGACGTGCCCGTTACTCAGGTCATCGCTACCTGTATGAGCATCGGAATGATGGTATCCATCAACCAGCGTCTGGATGCTGAGACCATCAACCTGGTGGCTGAGGAATTCGGATTCAAGACCGAATATGTCAGCGCCGAAGTGGCACAGGCCATTGTAGAAGAGGCCGACGCCGAGGAAGACTTACAACCCCGTGCACCGATTGTCACTGTGATGGGTCACGTAGACCACGGTAAGACATCGTTGCTCGACTATATCCGTAAAGCCAATGTAATTGCCGGTGAGGCAGGTGGTATCACGCAGCACATCGGTGCCTACAACGTGAAACTGGAAGACGGACGTCGCATTACGTTCCTCGATACACCGGGTCACGAAGCATTTACGGCCATGCGTGCCCGTGGTGCCAAGGTGACGGACGTAGTCATCATCATTGTAGCAGCCGATGACAATGTGATGCCGCAGACCAAAGAGGCCATCAACCATGCCATGGCAGCAGGTGTACCCATTGTGTTTGCCATCAACAAGATTGATAAGCCGGCAGCCAACCCCGACAAGATTAAGGAAGAACTGGCCAATATGAACTTCCTCGTTGAAGAATGGGGAGGTAAATACCAGTCACAGGATATTTCGGCCAAGAAAGGTATCGGTGTGGCAGAGCTGCTGGAAAAGGTATTGCTCGAAGCCGAAATGCTCGACCTGAAGGCCAACCCCAACCGCAAGGCAACGGGTTCCATCATCGAGTCGTCGCTGGACAAGGGTCGCGGCTACGTGGCTACCGTCCTGGTGTCTAACGGTACATTGAAAGTAGGCGACATTGTGCTGGCCGGAACCAACTATGGTAAGGTAAAAGCCATGTTCAACGAGCGCAACCAGCGCATGAAGGAAGCCGGTCCGGCAGAACCTGCCCTGATTCTGGGCTTGAACGGTGCTCCGGCAGCAGGCGACACTTTCCACGTGATAGAGACCGAACAGGAAGCGCGTGAAATTGCCAACAAGCGCGAGCAGCTGCAACGCGAACAGGGTCTGCGTACACAGAAGATGCTGACACTGGACGAAGTGGGCCGTCGATTGGCTTTGGGCGATTTCCACGAGTTGAACATCATTGTGAAGGGCGACGTGGACGGTTCTGTAGAGGCATTGAGCGACTCACTCATCAAGCTTTCTACCGAGCAGATTCAGGTCAATGTCATCCACAAGGGTGTAGGACAAATTTCAGAATCCGACGTTTCGCTGGCAGCAGCTTCCGATGCCATCATCGTGGGCTTCCAGGTACGTCCGTCCAACTCGGCTGCCAAACTGGCCGAACAGGAAGGTGTGGACATCCGCAAGTATTCAGTCATCTACGACGCCATCGAGGAGGTGAAGGCTGCCATGGAAGGTATGCTGGCTCCTACGCTGAAGGAACAGGTAACCGCTACCATCGAAGTTCGCGAAGTGTTCAACATCAGCAAGGTCGGTATGGTGGCAGGTGCCATGGTGAAGACCGGAAAGGTGAAACGCAGCGACAAGGCTCGCCTCATCCGCGACGGTATCGTGGTATTTACCGGAAACATTAATGCCCTGAAGCGCTTCAAGGACGATGTGAAGGAAGTGGGTACCAACTTCGAGTGTGGTATCAGCCTGACCAACTGCAATGACATCAAGGTGGGCGATATCATTGAAACGTACGAGGAAATTGAAGTGAAGCAAACGCTTTAAGATAGCGGCGTAAATAGTGGTAAGTGGCGAGCAGTTAACGATTAGTAACCCTTCATCAACCATTTACCACTAACCATCAACCATTATAGAAAGGGCGCGGATTACACGGATTTCACGGGTTTGCCAGATTGAGGTGCCGTGTAGCGTGTGTAGTCCGTGCCTTCTGTCATTTAACGGATAAGGTATGACAACTATCGACATTATAATAATGGCGCTGATAGGCGCGGGAGCCGTGATAGGTTTCGTCAAAGGCTTCGTCAAGCAACTGGCCACCATTCTAGGCCTGATAGTAGGCCTGTTGGCCGCCAAGGCGCTCTATGCCCCTTTGGCCGAACGGCTGTGCCCATCGCTGACAGATTCCATGACCTTTGCACAGATTCTGTCCTTCATCCTCATCTGGCTGGCAGTGCCGCTGGCATTCACGCTGGTAGCAGCACTGATAACGAAGACCATGGAAGCAGTATCGCTGGGATGGCTCAACCGGCTGCTGGGCGCAGGGCTGGGTGCACTGAAATTCCTGCTCCTGGTCAGCGTCGTAGTGGGGATTATGGAGTATATTGATGCCGATAATACGCTGATAAGTAAAACAAAAAAGAAATCATCGGCGTTATATTATCCGATAAAGAACTTTGCAGGGCTGTTCATTCCTGCTGCAAAGGACTTTACAGAGCAGATAATAAACGACTGACCGGATATAAACAGCTTTTAGAAAAAGAAACATGCAACAAGAAGAACCCAATAAGTATGTCAAGGAACTCACGCAGGAGAAGTACAAGTATGGCTTCACCACCGACGTGCATACCGACGTCATTGAGAAGGGCCTGAACGAGGATATTATCCGCCTCATCTCTGAAAAGAAGGGAGAGCCCGACTGGATGTTGGAGTTCCGCCTGAAGGCATATCGCCACTGGCTGACATTGGAGATGCCCACGTGGGCACATCTCCGCATACCCGAGATAGACTACCAGGCCATCTCTTACTATGCCGACCCCACCAAGAAGAAGGAAGGGCCAAAAAGCATGGACGAGGTGGACCCTGAACTGATAAAGACGTTCAACAAGCTGGGCATTCCCTTGGAAGAACAGATGGCACTGAGCGGCATGGCGGTGGACGCCGTGATGGACTCCGTGTCAGTGAAGACCACCTTCAAGGAAAACCTGATGGAGAAGGGCATTATCTTCTGCTCCATGAGCGAGGCCATACGCGAGCATCCTGACCTGGTGCAGAAGTACCTGGGTTCGGTGGTGCCCTATCGCGACAACTTCTTTGCCGCACTCAACTCGGCGGTCTTCTCCGACGGTTCATTTGTCTACATACCCAAGGGCGTACGCTGCCCCATGGAGCTGTCCACCTATTTCCGCATCAACGCACAGGGCACGGGCCAGTTTGAGCGCACACTCATCGTGGCCGATGACGATGCCTACGTGTCGTATCTGGAAGGTTGTACCGCTCCCATGCGCGACGAGAACCAGCTGCATGCAGCCATCGTAGAGATTGTGGTACACGACCGTGCAGAGGTGAAATACAGCACGGTGCAGAACTGGTATCCGGGCGATGCCGAGGGCAAGGGTGGCGTCTACAACTTCGTGACGAAACGCGGTATTTGCAAGGGCGTGGACAGCAAGCTGTCGTGGACGCAGGTAGAGACAGGTAGTGCCATTACCTGGAAGTATCCGTCGTGCATCCTGGCGGGCGACAACTCGGTGGCCGAGTTCTACAGCGTGGCAGTGACCAACAACTACCAGCAGGCTGACACGGGTACGAAGATGATTCACATAGGCAAGAACACTCGCTCTACCATCGTCAGCAAGGGTATTTCGGCCGGACGAAGCGAAAACTCTTACCGCGGACTGGTACGTGTAAGCCCCAAGGCCGACAATGCGCGTAACTATAGCCAGTGCGACTCGCTGTTGCTGGGCGACAAATGCGGTGCACACACGTTCCCCTACATGGATATCCACAACGAAACAGCTGTGGTGGAACACGAGGCTACTACCAGCAAAATCAGTGAAGACCAGATATTCTACTGCAACCAGCGAGGCATATCGAGCGAGGACGCCGTAGGCCTCATCGTGAACGGCTATGCCAAGGAAGTGCTGAACAAGCTGCCCATGGAATTTGCCGTAGAGGCGCAGAAGCTACTGAGCATTTCGCTGGAAGGCAGTGTGGGTTAAATGAAAAACGAATAAGGAAGAAATAAGAAGTAAACAGACTGTATGGGGAAGCCAGAATGAAGCAAGATAATTCTTCATTCTTCATTCTTCATTCTTAATTATATAAGATATGTTAGAGATAAAAGACCTTCATGCCAGTATCAATGGCAAAGAGATATTGAAAGGCATCAACCTGACTATCCGAGATGGTGAGGTGCACGCCCTGATGGGACAGAACGGTGCCGGAAAGAGTACGTTGAGCAATGTCCTGGTGGGACACCCTGCATACGAGGTGACGCATGGTTCCATCACGTTCAACGGTAAGGATCTGCTGGCTCTTTCGCCCGAAGACCGTGCCCACGAGGGTATCTTCCTGTCTTTCCAGACACCGGTAGAGATTCCGGGCGTATCAATGGTGAATTTCATGCGTACGGCCGTGAACGAGCAGCGCAAGTATCGCCACCAACCTGCCCTCTCGGCCAGTGAATTCCTGAAACTGATGCGCGAAAAGCGTGCTATCGTAGAGCTGGACAGCAAGCTGGCCAACCGCTCGGTGAACGAGGGCTTCAGCGGCGGTGAGAAGAAACGGAACGAGATTTTCCAGATGGCCATGCTGGAACCTACGTTTGCCATCCTGGACGAGACGGACTCAGGACTTGACGTGGATGCACTGCGCATCGTGGCCGAAGGCTTCAACAAGCTGCGTACCAAACAGACGAGTGCCATGGTCATCACGCACTACCAGCGCTTACTGGACTACCTGAAACCCGACATCGTACATGTGCTGCTGGGCGGACGCATCGTGAAGACGGGCGGGCCGGAGCTGGCACAAGAAATCGAGAACCGCGGGTTTGACTGGATTAAAAAAGAGCAGTTAAATGAAGAATGAAGAATGAGGAATGAAGAATTTTCTTTTCGGACAGAAAAGATTGTTGCCCTTCATTCTTAATTCTTCATTCATAATTCTTCATTGAAATTATGAAACCTGAACAACAATACATCGACCTGTTCTCGCAGTGCGAGGCCATGATTTGCCGACACAGCACCGAGGTGATGAATGCCCCACGCGCGGCGGCCTTTGCTGACTTTGAGCGACTGGGATTTCCTACCCGCAAGGACGAGAACTACAAATATACCGATGTCAGCAAGTTTTTTGAGCCAGACTATGGCTTGAACCTCAACAGGCTCGACATCCCCGTTAATCCTTACGACGTGTTCAAGTGTGATGTGCCCCACATGAGTACCTCGCTCTATTTTGTCGTAAACGATGCTTTCTACAACCGGGCATTGCCCAAGTCGCACCTGCCCGAAGGAGTATTGTTCGGCAGTCTGAGCGAACTGGCTGCACAGCACCCCGAACTGGTGAAGAAATACTACGGCAAGCTGGCCGATACCTCGAAGGACGGAGTGACAGCCCTCAACACGGCGCTGGCACAAGACGGAGTCTTGCTCTATGTGCCCAAGAACGTAGTAGTGGAGCGTCCCATTCAGCTGGTCAACATCCTGCGCAGTGATGTCAACCTGATGGTAAACCGCCGTGTGCTGATTGTGCTAGAAGACGGAGCCCAGGCACGTCTGCTGGTATGCGACCATGCCATGGATGCCGTCAACTTCCTTGCCACACAGGTGGTGGAAGTCTTTGTCGGTGAAAATGCTGTTTTCGACCTCTACGAACTGGAAGAGACACATACTAGTACAGTGCGCGTCAGCAGTCTGTATGTCCGCCAGGAGAGAAACAGCAACGTACTGCTCAACGGCATGACCCTGAACAATGGTACTACACGCAATACGGTTAAAGTAACACTGGCTGGTGAAAATGCCGAAATCAACCTGTGCGGCATGGCCATTGCCGACAAGAACCAGCATGTGGACAATCATACCAGCATAGACCACGCCGTGCCCAGCTGTACGTCGAACGAGCTGTTCAAGTATGTGCTCGACGACCAGGCCACGGGTGCCTTTGCCGGACTGGTACTGGTGCGTCCGGGTGCACAACACACCAATTCGCAGCAAACCAACCGCAACCTGTGTGCCACCCGCGAAGCACACATGTACACGCAGCCGCAACTGGAAATCTATGCCGACGACGTAAAGTGTAGCCACGGTGCTACGGTGGGACAGCTGGATGATGCAGCCTTGTTCTACATGCAGCAACGCGGTATCCCGGTTCACGAGGCCCGTCTGCTGCTGATGTTCGCCTTTGTCAACGAGGTGATTGACACCATCCGCCTCGATGCTTTGCGCGACCGCCTGCACCTGCTGGTAGAGAAGCGTTTCCGTGGCGAACTGAACAAATGCCAGGGTTGCGCCATCTGCAAATAAAAAAACTTTTTAGTCAGCCGGTTGATGAAGACTCAGCTTGTATGAACGGCCTTGTGGCCTCATCAACTTGTATCTTGTCAACTGCCAAAAACAAATAACTATGTACGACGTTCAACAGATAAGAGCCGATTTCCCCATTCTCGGCCGCACAGTGTACGGTAAGCCGCTGGTATATTTTGACAATGGGGCCACGACACAGAAGCCACGGTGTGTGGTCGACGCCATTACCGACGAGTATTACAGCGTCAATGCCAACGTACACCGCGGAGTGCACTTCCTCTCACAGCAAGCCACCGAACTGCACGAGGCCAGCCGCGAAGCTGTGCGCAAGTTCATCAACGCCCGCAGCACCAACGAGATAGTCTTCACCCGCGGCACGACGGAAAGCATCAACCTGCTGGTGTCCAGCTTCGGTGAGGAGTTCATGCAGGAAGGTGACGAGGTCATCATTTCCACCATGGAGCACCACAGCAATATTGTGCCCTGGCAGCTGCTGGCGGCAAAGCGGGGCATTGCTATCAAGGTTATCCCGATGAATGACCGAGGCGAATTGCTGCTGGACGAGTACGAAAAACTTTTTTCTGAACGTACCAAGATAGTCAGTGTGGCACATGTAAGCAATGTGCTGGGCACAATCAATCCGGTTGACCGCATCATAGCCACGGCACACAGCCACGGCGTACCCGTGCTGGTCGACGGTGCGCAGAGCATTCCCCACATGCCGGTCGACGTGCAGGCGCTCGATGCCGACTTCTATGTATTCTCCGGCCATAAAGTCTATGGTCCCACAGGCGTGGGGGTGCTCTATGGCAAGGAAGACTGGCTGGACAAGCTGCCTCCTTACCAGGGTGGTGGCGAAATGATTCAGCACGTCAGCTTCGAGCGTACCACTTTCAATGAGCTTCCTTTCAAGTTCGAAGCCGGTACCCCCGACTATATAGGCACTACCGGACTGGCCAAGGCGCTGGATTATGTCACGGCGCTGGGCATGGACAACATTGCCGCCTACGAACATGAACTGACACAGTATGCCATGCGCCGCCTGAAGGAAATTCCCGATATGCGCATCTTCGGTGAGGCAGACCAGAAAGGCAGCGTCATTTCCTTCCTGGTAGGCAACATTCACCACTTCGACATGGGCACTTTGCTCGACCGTCTTGGCATTGCCGTGCGCACAGGTCATCACTGCGCCCAACCGCTGATGCAACGACTCGGCATCGAGGGTACCGTTCGCGCTTCTTTTGGCTTGTACAACACGAAAGAAGAAGTGGATGCGCTGGTGGCCGGCGTAGAGAGGGTGAGCAGAATGTTCTGACGATTTCTCACATATTTAAGAGTACAATAAAAGGCTTCGAGAGGGTACACACTATCTCGAAGCCTTTTTTATATAAAACAACTTTTACCCAAGATAGCAACAATCAGAAACAATCTGTTGCCACAGTCTTTGCAATTTTCATCCCAATAATAATTTTATGTCATGCTGACTTTACCATTGCTTCTCCAAGCAATAGTCAGCAACAGAAGTTGCGTAAAATCTGGAAATGACATATATAGCTCTGTTTTCATACAATCTCCAGATACATGATTCCAGTAACATCTACCAACTTCGAACACCCACAATACCTAGAATAAAGAGTCTTCTACTGCAACTTTTCCTTCTTCTTTTGCGTCTTAATAAGAAATAATTAACTTTAGGGCAGAAAAACAGCGGTCAGTAAGCGAAACACTAACTGGAAAACGCTGGCATTATGAATCTTAAAAACCAAGAACAATACGATGAGAGCCAAGTTTTTATTGCTGATATTCACAGGGTTCCTCTGTATGAACCTGACATCGTGTGTAGTGGTGAAGCACCACAAGCATCCCCGTCCTCCTCACAAGAAGGAAAAGCCGTTGCCTCCCGGACACGCCAAGAAGATGAAAGGCGACAAGAGCGCTAGAGACTATGCACCCGGACACCGCTGGTAACGGTTTATCGAACAACTTAGTATGACAACTTATCAAAATTATACGAACTATGTTACTGACTACAACTTCCATGATTGACGGGCACAAGATTACCCGTTACTACGGCATCGTATCGGGCGAAACCATTATCGGTGCCAATGTCTTCCGCGATTTATTTGCCAGCATACGCGACATTGTAGGCGGCCGCAGCGGTGCCTACGAAGAAGTGCTGCGCGAAGCCAAAGAATCGGCACTGCGCGAAATGGAGGAGCAGGCCCGCATGCTGGGTGCCAATGCCGTGATAGGTGTGGACCTGGACTACGAAACCGTAGGTGGCAGTGGCTCCATGCTGATGGTAACGGCTGCCGGAACAGCTGTTACGGTGGAATAAAACGGGGTAAACTTACCCGGCAGAATTATAATAAAGGGAGAAAACCATGAACGACAGAAACGAAATGAAGGGCTGGCAGCAGATGATGGCCGAACTGACCGAACGTGCTGCCGACAAATCTGCACTGCGTACCTATGCCATGACGCACCGTCTGTTCTGCCCCCAGTGGCTGGCTGACGAGGGCTATTGTGAAGCCATAGACACCATGCTGACCACCTTCCTGCCTGCTGTGGGATGGAACTACGAGCGTCAATTCTATTTACGCGATGTAAGTTTCGACCCTTATACGGAGCTACCGGTACGAGCTTTGGCCGACTGTCTGCTGGCCGAACGGGTGGCTCATCCGCAACGCCGGACATACTCGGTGGAGCAACTGCTTTATGGCTACATGCGGGGTGGTTTCCCTCTGCAAGCCGACGGTAAGGACATCTGCAAGGAACTTGGCCTGCGGTTGCCCTACTCCACCCTCGATGTCTGGGGCAATGACCGAGAGAGCACCATCCGGGTCCCCCGCAGCTATTCCCTTCAATTCCGTGGCGACAGCTACAGCTATTACACCATAGCCGATGGAGAGGTACTCAAAACGTACTATGAAAGCGAGGAACGCCGTGTATGGCTGGTGCGCGACCAATATGGCCGCCACTGGTTCTGCATCTATTTCCGCGATTCTTTTGATGACCGCATTGAGCGTACCTTTGAGCTGGTGGAAGGCGTGCTGGAAGCCGACATGAAGTACCTTCACTTAGGGTCTATCTATCATTACGTGACTTCCACACCTTATTTTTTCAGTACGGAGAACTACGACTTCATTCTCCACTCTGATGAACTCCTTACCGCCTCCCGGGAAGAGATTGCCTTCCATCTGGCACAGATGAACAGTGATATTCCACCCCAACTGACGTGGCGCGAATAAGGCACCCCAAACAACAAGAACTTACCCCTAATCCCTCTAACCATAGCAGTTAACTCCCGTCGCGATAGGAGTTAACTGCTAACGTGTTGGGAGTACACTGCTATCACGCTGGAAGTACACTACTATCAAAGAAAGGTCGAACACCTGTCAGAAAGTTGTCTGAAAGGGGAAATAACTGTAGATACCAACAAGCGGATTCAATATTCATGATGACTGCAACCGACACAGCATGATGTATTCCTCCTCCGTCTCGCGCACGGTATAGAAACCTAGTCGCCGGTACAGCCTGACGGCCGGATTAGTTTTCTGCACCGACAGCGAGACATGGCCGAAGCCTTGAGCGGATAGCAAGCAGAACAGAGAACGGAGCAGAGCGGTGCCGATGCCACGTCCGCGGTAAGATGGCAGGAGAGAAATGGCAAGTGAGGGAGTTTGGTCATCCACATGTCCATAGTCGTCCATCAATCGTACCCAGGAAGCGCCTACCACTTGTCCGCAGACTTCAGCCACCAAGCAATAATCGCCATGCCGCGTCCCGAATCCTTCAATGTATATACGCAGTTCGGGCAGGTCAACGATGCTGCGAGGCGGTGCTTCCACACCTTGGGGCAGGTAGATGGCCTCATAAAGGAAGTTGCGCAACAGATATGTTTCATCTGGCCGTAAAGGACGGATTTTGTAGGACGGATTATTCATACCTTTATTTCATATATTGATGTAAAAATAAGAATTTCTTTTTGAGAAGCATCTATAAAAATAAGACTTCGAAGAAATGGATTTATCTCCAGCCTACCGAAGTCTTATTTCATTTATCCATTGACCGAAGCCAAGGTTTATTTCCGATATTTTCCAGCCTCAGCCTGCCGTTTCTGCCAACGCTCGCGTGCCAGTTTCTGCATATCGGTCACGGCATCGCGCTCATCCACAATCTCGAAACCGAGGGCGGTTTCTATGATGTCCTCCATGGTGACGATGCCGCGCAGGGCGCCATATTCGTCGACAATAATGGAGATATGCTCCTTCTTTTCCAGCATCTGTTCCCAGATGGTAGACACAGGTGTACTTTCCTGATAAGCCAGGATGGGACGTAAGATGTCGGCCAGGTGCATGTCGAACTTGTCTTCCGCCAAACGTTCAAGGATGGCCTGACGCAACACGTAGCCGGTAATGTTGTCTTCGTCCTTGCTATAAACGGGTATACGCGAGTAGTTGCAGAAGTCCTTGCTGTGGTAGAAGTCACGCATGGTCATGTCCTCGGGAGCAGAGGCCACCACTACACGGGGCGTCATCACGTCCTTGGCCTTCACGCCATCCAGCTTGATGAGGTTCTGTATCATGCGGTTTTCCTTGTTCTCAAACACTCCTTCTTCAGCACCGATAGATACCATGGCCGACACTTCTTCGCGGCTGACGGATGCCTCATGCTTGGAGGGCGACACCAGTTTGGTTATCAGCTCGGACAGCCACACCAGCGGATAGGAAACGATAATCATGGTACGGATGATGCGGGCCGAAGGAACAGCCAGCGAACGCCAGTAGTTGGCACCCACGCTCTTGGGAATGATTTCGGAAAGAACCAGAATAAGTATGGTGAGTACGGCAGAGATGACACCAAAATAAGCTTCGCCAAACACTTTCACGGCTTCAGCACCTACACCAGCCGCACCTACGGTGTGGGCTATGGTGTTGAGCGACAGGATGGCGGCAATGGGTTTGTCGATGTCCTGCTTCAACTTCTTGAGCAGGGTGGCCGACTTGAATCCGGCCTGTTCCTTCATGGTGATGAAGGACATGGGGGTGGATAAAAGAACTGCTTCCATAACGGAACAGAGAAAAGATACTGAGAGTGCAAGAATTAAATATAATAATACAAGTTCCATAAAATAGTTGTTAGATGATACATACGGGCTCTTTGCCGGAGAGGCTATCCCGCCCGGTAGGATGAAAAATAAAAGGTTGGAATATGGAACTTGTGGCTAAAGCCGATAAGTGCACAGCGTGGAGCGGCGGCGGACGTAATCGCTCGTCGCAACCGGTTGCTTGCGGTTGTGGTGGACTACCACCGTTGTGTAGTATTCGGATGGATTGCCTGCATGTGGCATAGAAGACCCCGACTGGCGCAGGCGTGGAGCAAAGGCGGCATGCAGCGTGCTTGGCTCGTCGATGCTGGCGGGTGCCTGCTGCTCAAGCTGAAACTGGGTGCTGCCGGTTGTTGCCGGGTCATCAGACAGTGTTTCGTACTGTCCGGCAGGTTGCAATGTGAAAAGCATGGCTATGAGCCAGCCTGCAACCTTGTATATAAAGTGGTCTTCTTTCATTTTGCTGGTGGCAAAGATAGAGAATAAATTTAACTCTCGCAACCCCCTGCTGCCATGGAAGTATTTGCAGTACATCGTTGCAGCCGGGGATTGCAAGAATCAAATCAGTTGACCACCACTGTAGGGAAATATTCGCTAAAGAGAAGTCGCGCTCTTTCCAGCTGTTCGGGTGTATTTTCTTTCACGTCTTTCAGCTGATAGTCCAGGCCCATGGCCTCGTACTTATGTACGCCCAGGCGGTGATAGGGCAGTATTTCAACGCGCTGTATGCTGCGGTAGTTGCCCAATGCTTGTCCCAGCTGGCGTATATCGGCCTCGGCATCGCTATAGCCGGGCACCAGTACATAGCGCAACCAGAAAGGACGCTGGTGCTCCTCCAGCCAGGCGGCAGTGCGCAGTGTCTGCGTATTGCTGCGGCCTGTCAGTTGCTGATGACGTTCTGGATTGAACTGCTTCACGTCAAGCAATACCAGGTCAGTCAGCCCCAGGAGTTCTTCCACGTGCTTGTTCCACACGCCCCCGTTGCTGTCCAGGCAGATGTGTATGCCCTGTGCCTTCAGGTCACGGAAAAGGGGAATCAAGGCTTCGGCCTGTACGGTAGGTTCTCCGCCGCTAAAGGTGACGCCTCCTTTCTTACCGAAGAAAGGCTTCTGGCTGACAGCCATTTCCAATATCTCCGACGGCCGTGTCTCTTTGCTTTCGCCCACGGGGTCTATGGTGTCGGGGTTGGCACAATAGAGGCAGCGGAAGGGACATCCTTGCAGAAAGACGACGAGCCGGAGACCCGGCCCGTCGAATGTTCCCATACTTTCGTAGGAGTGAACTTTAATGAGTTGAGAATTGAAAGTTGAGAGTTGAGAGTTGGTATGTTCTTTCATTTGTTCAATGAGCTTTTAGTGGTTTTTACAATCGTAACAAGCATACTGATAAGTTCGTTACAGGCAGGATGAAGCAAGTCGTAGTCTGCCGGACTGATGTAGTCACTGTCTTTCAGCAGCATTAGCCAATACTCCGTTTCGTTGGCTTCTTTCAAAGCAATATTCATTTTATTAAGAAAGTCTGCACGGCTTTGGGCATGTTCTGCTTCCCGACACAAGGCTCCTATGGCTGTACCGCTTCTGAGCAATTGTTTTGATAGGGTATATTCATTGCAGGTAGCAGTTAACTTCTTATATAGACTTATGACGGAAAGAGCAAAGGAATAGGCTTTAATTCCGACAAGAGATTGGCTCATGGGTGATAAGTTGAGAGTTGAAAGTGGGAAGTGGAGAGTTAAGGGTTGAGGGTTAAAAAGATAAGAAAATGGAGAATTAGAATAAAACATATATTTTTTCCAACTCTCCATTCTCAACTTTCAACTCTCAACTAAACTAATTACATTCTTTCGTGGAACGAACGGCTGATTACTTCCAGCTGGTGCTCACGGCTCAGCTTGATGAAGTTTACGGCATAGCCCGATACACGGATGGTGAGCTGCGGATACTTCTCGGGATGCTCCATAGCGTCTTCCAGCATCTCGCGGTTCAGCACGTTCACATTCAGGTGATGGGCACCTTTGGTGAAGTAACCGTCCATCATGGTTACCAGGTTCTCAACACGCTCTTCGGCTGTGGGACCCAGTGATTTGGGGATGATAGAGAAGGTGTTGCTGATACCATCCTGAGAGTCACGGTAGCGCAACTTGGCTACTGAGCTCAGCGATGCGATGGCACCGTTCTTGTCGCGACCGTGCATGGGGTTGGCACCCGGAGCGAAAGCAACGCCCTTGGCACGTCCGTCGGGAGTGGCACCGGTCTTCTTACCATACATCACATTGGAAGTGATGGTGAGCAATGACAGTGTAGGACGGGCATTCTTGTAAACAGGCAACTTCTTCAACTCTTCGCTGAAGTAGTAAACGAGGTCTACGCCGAGGTGGTCCACACGGTCGTCATTGTTACCGAAGCAGGGGAATTCGCCTTCGATGTCGAAACCTTCAGTCAGGCCGATTTCGTTGCGGCGAGCCGTAACCTTGGCATATTTGATAGCCGACAGTGAGTCGAGCGCAATAGACAGACCAGCCACACCGTAAGCCAAGTTGATGCGCGGATTGGTATCAACGAAAGCCATCTGTGCCTTTTCGTAGTAATACTTATCGTGCATGTAGTGGATGATGTTCATGGCCTCGTTGTAGACGCGGGCAATCTCGGTGAGCACTTTCTTGTAGTTGTTCATCACCTCCTCGAACTTCAGCGTGTCGCTGGTCAGCACGGGGATACCTTTCACCATTACCGTACCGGTGTTCTCACAACGTCCGCCGTTGATAGCCAGCAACAGGGCCTTGGCCAGGTTGGCACGTGCACCGAAGAACTGAATCTGCTTACCGATGGCCTGATAAGACACGCAGCAGGCAATACCGTAGTCGTCGCAACCGCGAACTTCGCGCATCAGATCGTCGTTCTCGTACTGGATAGAGCTGGTGTCAACCGATACCTTGGCGCAGAAATCCTTGAAGCCTTCGGGCAGATCGGGACTCCACAGCACGGTGAGGTTGGGCTCGGGCGAAGGGCCAAGGTTGTAAAGCGTCTGCAGGAAGCGGAACGAAGTCTTGGTCACCTTGGTGCGACCGTCGTTGAAGCGTCCGCCGATGGCTTCCGTCACCCAAGTGGGGTCACCGGCAAAAATATCGTTGTAAGACTGCATACGCAGGTGGCGAACCATACGCAGCTTGATGACAAACTGGTCGATGAGCTCCTGTGCAAAAGTCTCGTTGATGCGGCCGTGAGCCAAATCATATTCAATGAAGATGTCGAGGAACGAAGACACGTTACCCAGCGACATGGCAGCACCATCCTGTTCCTTCACAGCAGCCAGATAAGCCATGTACACCCACTGTACAGCCTCCTGTGCCGAAGTAGCAGGGCGACTCAGGTCAAGTCCGTAGTACTGACCCATTATCTTAATCTCGTTCAGAGCCTTGATTTGTTCAGAAACCTCTTCGCGCAGACGAATCTGTGCATCAGTCATAGGACCGGTCAGATTGCGCTTATCTTCCTGCTTGGCCTCGATAAGGCGGTCAATACCGTAGAGAGCCAGACGGCGGTAGTCACCGATGATGCGGCCGCGCGCATAGTTATCGGGCAGACCGGTGAGGAATCCCAGTGAACGGAACGAACGGATTTCGTCAGTGTAAGCGTCAAACACACCGTCGTTGTGTGTCTTGCGGTAATGAGTGAAGATGTCTTTCACCTTTTCGTCCACTTCCACGCCATTCTCGCGGCAAGCCTTGGCCACAACGTTGATGCCGCCAAAAGGCTTGATGGCACGCTTCAGCAGCTCATCGGTCTGCAAGCCCACAATCAGTTCGTTCTCTTTATCAATATAACCCGCTTGGTGCGAAGTGATGGTAGATACTGTAGTATTGTCCAGTGCACGCACGCCATTGTTGTTGCGCTCTTCTTCCAATGCCTTCAGGCAGATGTCCCAAAGATGCTTGGTACGCTCGGTAGGTCCTTGCAAGAAGGATGCGTCCCCGGTGTAGGGTGCGATGTTTTTACTCACAAAATCACTTACGTTGATTTCTTTGCTCCAAAGCCCGTCAATGAAGGTTTTGTTCAATTCCATAATAAATTTATTTAGTGGGTTAAAAAAATGTTATCCTCGTTTTGGGGCTGCAAAGGTACGACGTTTTTCCCATATAAACTGCATATATATGTAGTTAGTTGTAAGAAAGAGGCTAAAATAGCTGTTTTTAGGTAGCAGACCACAGTCTTCGATACCTTGAAAAGAGGAAATCAAACTACCTTTGGCTTCCAACAGCTTCCCTCCCGACCGTACACTCTCCTCTCCCCACTTCAGTCTTCTTTCTGTGCTGCTCTTCCACAATCATAAAGTAATCTTGGATTTTGAAATAGCTCCCATGTGCCAAGTATCGTTTTCTGTCAATTAATCCAAATAACATCAGTCGATACTATAGAGAAACAGGAATGGCATCCACATCTCTCGGATACTTTCGTAAAACTTACATATTTAAAGATAATAATGTTTAGACAACCTGAACTATCTGCCGCTATCTCCCTTTTATTCGTTTAATTAAAATATCTATTTATATTACAGTATATAATCAGTATTATTCTATCTGTGTAAATTCTGACAGTTTTATTCCATAACCAAGATCAGGCCACTCAACGTATAATTCCCCATCGGAATTATGCTTTATGAATGCAATCCTCTGCGATGGATTTATTTCTGACAGGAAAGCATAACTTTCTGTTGGGATCTGGTATTTACAACGTTTTTCCAAATGATTCACTATAAGAGACAAAGAAGAACAGCTAATAATAACATCTTCTATTTTATATGAGTCACTAAAATCAGTTTCTTCGAAAAAGTCCTCAAGTGTTTTCATATAAATATCTCGTCCCTTACCTTCTTTATCAAACCGATTAAAAATTCTGCTCCATATTTTTTCATTTTTTCCATCAGGAGACGACAAATTTATGCGGCATAACATTTCCGGTAATTTATACTGATTTTCATCATTGGGCATAGCAACAAAAGACAATGTCTGATTATCAGAATTATACTCATAATTGTAATAAGTAATTATTTTCACCCGGTTTACCAGCTGAGTTAAGCACAGAATGTTTTCCGGAAATAAGAATTGCAGAATACAACAATCTAATACTTGAAATTCTTCTGTATTCTCTCCCATTTCCAAATGGAGAGCCATGTAAAAGCCATAATTAGAATCGTTGGGATTGTAAGCCACCAATAGCCATGCACAAGCACCCTTTTGGTAGGTTGTACCGGGAACAATCCAATAACTTCGTGCAGGCCAGTCAAATAATATGGAACTTTTTACGGCCACATTCAGAAAATCAGCCTCAGTGTAGTATCTGAATAGTATTATGCCGTTATATAGTAGCTCCCATACTGTTACAGACTGTTCATGCGATGTTATCAGCGATATCAGATTTGCTGCAGCCTGATGGGCACGAATATTTTCCGGATGTAACGAAAACAGCTCCTTGTCCAAACTGAATAATACCTTTCCAGTCATAGCCACCCCATCTTTTGTATAAGGTTCTATTTTTTTTGCCCTAAGGTAAAACAGCATCACCATCCCCCACAATATATTCGGCTCTTCTTTTTTCATCTCCTTCAGAACGGGCATTATATTTTTCCTGAATGTATCCGAATAATAATCATAAAAATCTTCTACTAAAGAACGGATAACATTTTCTACCCATTCCGGATGTTTGGTGTTCATCTCTGTTTGAATGTGATCATTAAACTCTTTTGTCATGTAACAAATACGTGCAAGAGCATATAACGTAGTATCCTCGAGCAAATATACACTCAAAAGCTTATTCCATATCCCGTTCACAAGCTTTTCGGATACAGTTCCTTGCATGAGGCGATACAAAGTCATCTTCCCCTTATAACCTAATATCTTAGCTAAAGCCGAAGTTGAAGGAGCAAATATATGATTATCAATCAGACATTGCAATATTTCTATTTTCTCATCCATAATAGTATCATAATTCTATATATTTGATACATTCTGTTCTATTGTATAAAGAATGTTTCTGATTCCTTTTCAATACACATTATAACACTCTATTTTTGCATCAAGTAACTGGTAAAGGTAAAAAAACTCCTGAAAACAGAGCGTCATGTTCAAGTAAAAATGTATATTTGTAGCATTCAATCGGAGAAATGATTGAATGATTACATAAAGTGTTTTTTGCTTTTATCCTGAAAAACGAAATCGCCAATTTCAAAAACTCGAAGGATGAAAGGACATGACGCTCATCTGTTTTGTATATGTGCGTACAGCCCATACTGTATATACATACCAAGACGGCGTGGGAGTACTGTTTTTATTCATTATCGAGTTAGGCGTTTGGCGATGCCTGTTTTTCAATGAATAGCAGACAAGTCCTCACGCCTTTATTGTATAGTAAAATCTAATGCTGATTTTGGAGGACTTATAGGCATATAAAAAACATAGGAGGAATGGTTATGCCATTGTTCAGAATAACTGTAAAACGGACGAAAAACACAAATGGAGTACGTCTTGAACCGGGAATGTATGTGGACATTCCAAGTAACTCATTCAGCAATCCGGTGACTACCAATGGAGGTCAAGCAGTGGTTGATGCTTTCTATCGTATCTATGGTGTGGATATAAAGAGAGCAGGTGCTTTAAATATGAGTGATTTGGATGTAGTGAGAATTGGATGACAATTTTATCTATCATGAGGAAATATGCGATACTATTTCCTATCACACAGTCTTTCTTACTTGTGAAAAAATATAAGTAGATATCAAAATATAGATAAGAAGGTGTAAAAACGCATCTTATTATAGGAAAAAATATATTAGGTTATGATACAGAAATGCCCGAAATGTGGGACATGGTGTACCGCACGTGAAAGAAGTATAACTAACAGAGCGTTAGAAGGGTATGCTAAAGTCATTGAAACATGTGCTGAAACTGGGAAAACAACCTCAGGAGTGACTGGCAAGATTTTAAGTGGTATTTTCGATGTTTCTAGAGCTTCGATAAAAGCCGGGGCTGACATTTTGCTTGGTGATACTTATAAGTTTGTATGTTCAAAATGTCAGCATGAATGGAGTACGGATAATTTTTTATCGGATGAAGAAGAAGTCCTTAAAAATGAGGTTTCTAATTTGCTTGAGGAGGTATGGAAGCATGGGAATTCAACTCAAGAAGAGAAAAATGACTATATACAGTCTTTAAAGTCTGAATTATGTAAAGTACCCTCAACTGTAGATATGAGAATGAATGCTCATTTAAATGCAGGTTTGGCATTTTCTTATTTCTTCTTATTTGAAGATTTGTCAAAAAGTAAGTATTATATGGATGAAGCTTTAAAATTAACATCAGATGATCATTCTTTGATTGCGTTAAAAGGCTTTATCTCAAGGGAAGAAATTGCTTCTGATTGTTATGAGAAACTTCAACAACTTATTCATTATAAAAAAGATGAGGATAGCTGTTTGATTTTGACAAAAGACAAATATCAAAATAAGATTGAAGAAGTTCTTGAAAAATATAGTGCAAAATTCTTGGAACTTCCACTTATGCAACGTCGTTTCTTGGTTATTGATTCCAAACTAAATTATTTGCCTGACAGTTTTAAGGTAATTCCATCGTACTATGTACCCAAGAACATGGTATTCCCTAGCGGACACCCTTGTGAACGGACATTATATATTTGTCATCCATTTCGTCATGACTACTATTTGCCTTTCGAAGAGTTCCAACTTGCACTTTTTAATGATGAAATTAACGAATATATTGAATTTTTACAAGCATTGGGTGCCGCAAGCATTGAAATTGAAGAAACAAGAAATAGTGAAAAAAGTGATGCCGATAAGAATAAATTTGAAGCCTCGGTTGGGGGTAAATATGAAGTAGAAGGAGGTAAAATTGAGGGGGCTTTTAGTAGCGAAAGGGAACATTTTGAAGAATTAAAGAGAAAATATAGGCATATTGAGAAATCTACAATAGTTTCTTATCCTTATGTACCCGATGGATTATTATGGTATAAGTATCGTCCCGAATGGCAGCGATTGGAGAGAAAAAGAATGAACGGTACGGAGGAGTTCGAGGAAGTTTTATCTACCAAAGAATACACAGCCTGTATTCAGAATAATATGCAACAAATATCCTTGGATTTTAATACTTTAATAGCTGCTGCAAATGTTAATGGGAAACATGAAGAAGAAAAAAATTTTTCTTTAAATGAAAACTATGAGTTGAAAATTAAAGTAAAGTTCCATCCACTTTCAAGCTATCAGTATGCAGCTAAAGTGAATGTACCCAAGTTAAAGAAGAAGAGGGATAAGAAAAAGCCATTATTCTTAACGTGGCTGACGGTGGGGATTATCGCAGTCATTACTATTATGACAATAATATTTACATTAATAGTTTAAATAATATAACGTGAGTTCGAAATAAAATCAAAAGATAGCAAGTTGTCCGTCATTGACGGAGTATGGAAGCCGTCTGTTATGGAGGACTCTGTTATCAAAACTGAATCGGAATATACCAAAGCGATGAGCAAGTTTTAGCCGTTTCGAGATAGTACCAGAAAACACAATAAATGATACTATTCTTAAAAGGCTTGAATCAGGACTGTTTAATTTTATGGAGCAGTAAAAGTTTTTTTTGATCTTTATGCCACTGGTTCATTGGAACATGGAGGAAATAAGATGAGTGTTTATCTGAAAAAATTTGTAACGCCAAAAGATTCTTGGGTCGACTGGTATTTCAATAATATAGATACGGGAAAGTTACATGAATTGGGAAATACCCTGAAAAATTTATTTAGAGACATCCCTGAGTATTATAATGTATTTATACGAAGTAAAGTGCCATGTTTTACAAACTGGTATCCTTGGAATACATTTTATGGTAGAGATTTAGATCCTATAAAATTTGACGATATAACAATATTTTATGGTGGAAACGGTTCTGGGAAAACTACCTTACTTAATCTTATAGCCGAGAAATTAGAGCTGTCAAGAACAGCCCTTTTTAATAAAAGCCCATTTTGGAATGAATATGTAGACTTGTGTAATTATGAACAGGGTGATTCCATAAATACACCTAAAGCTTTGCATAATGGCGCTATAATAACCAGTGACGATGTGTTTAAGTACATGCTTGAAAACAGGAAAGTCAATCTTGATACAGACAATACCAGAGAACAGCTGCTGAAGGATTTTTATCAGAGACACCATGTAGAAATGGGGAAAAAAGCTTCATCTTATGTCAAATCTAAGCTAAAAAAAGTGGATGCTGAAAAATCAAATGGAGAAACAGCCTTCAGATATTTTGTAGATGCAGTAAAGGATGATACTTTAATATTATTCGATGAACCAGAGAACAGCTTATCTGCCCAATGGCAAATAGAACTGTCACTTTTTTTGCGTGGAGCGGTTCGTGAATTCAATTGCCAGTTTGTAATAGCTACACATTCCCCCTTTATTTTGTCAATACAAGGAGCAAAAATATATGATTTGGATTCTACTCCCATATGTACAAATGAATGGTATAAATTAGAGAATGTACGGGCCTATTATGAGTTGTTTAAAAATAACAGGGATTTGTTTGATGAATAATAGCTTATTTTGTTCGTATTACTTTTTCATGAAAACAGATAAGAACAATATTGTAATGTGACTTATTGGGGTTGTAGCAATACTGTGCATGCCATTTCTTGTTATTTAACGTGAGTTCGAAATAAAAATAAATATATTTCATTGATAATTAAAAACATAGCGATAAAAGCATTAAATTTATCGTGCCGAATTATAATATTTAAACGATTACCACTATGTTTCCATAGTCTAAAATTACAGAGATTTACTGTATGACCGATGACTTCTGTAAGGAATTTACATTTCAACAGGAAAAATATATGGTTGAAGACAAGAAACAGAAGCACCGCAACAAACCCAACCGTATGAGTGATGCTGAGATTATGGTTATTCTAATCCTGTTTCATTCCGATGGTTTCCGTTGTTTCAAGCATTACTACAATGAGTATGTCTGCAAACATCTGAAACACCTTTCCCCTCGTCAGGTTTCTTATAACCGTTTTGTAGAACTGGAGAAGGAAGTATTGCTTCCGCTGACCATTTTCATTAAGAAAGTCCTGTTAGGGACCTGTACCGGCATCAGTTTTGTAGACTCCACTCCTTTGCGTGTTTGTCGCAACCAGAGGATTCTGATTCATAAGACATTTGAAGGACTTGGCGAGCGTGGAAAATGTTCCATGGGATGGTTCTTCGGATTCAAGCTACATCTGATAATCAATGACAAAGGTGAAATTCTCAATTTTATGTTCACGCCAGGAAACGTGGATGACCGGGAACCGCTGAAACAGGGTAAGTTTCTGGAAAACATCAAAGGAAAACTATGTGCAGACAAAGGATATATCGGTCAGGCTCTGTTTGAGAACCTTTTTCTTAATGACATACAGCTTGTCACTAAAGTTAAAAATAATATGAGGAACTCACTGATGAGTGTCGCTGACAAGATTTTGCTCAGAAAAAGAGCTTGGATTGAAACGGTCAATGATGAACTGAAGAACATCGCACAGATTGAACACTCAAGACATCGTTCATTCAATAACTTTATAGCCAACTCCTTGTCGGCTATCGCGGCATACTGTTTTTTTAAAAAGAGCCCGCCATTGACGTAAATTTTGTCAATGACGGACAACTTGCTATTTTTTAATTTTATTTCGAACTCACGTTATTTTAAATGATTAAAACAACTATAAGTATTTGAAAATATGGAAGATGAGAAATTTGTAGAAAAGCTACTGGACGAAGCTTTGGAACTATTGTCTAGTGAAAAAAAGCAAAAGCAGAAGAAAGGTTTTTATTCATTACGGGCGGCTTTTGGTCTGGGTAGCATGGTAGCTACTTATTACGAAGGGATTTGTTATAAAAACGGAATCGGAATATACCAAAGCGATGAACAAGCTTTCAGTCGTTTCGAAATGGCAGCGAATGCAATTCCTGACGCCATGTATGAACTTGGTCTATGCTATATTAATGAAATTGGCACTGAACAAGATATAGACAAAGGTTTTGTGTGTTTTAGCGAGTCTGCACGAAGTGGACTTCCTGAAGCGCAGTATGAGTTAGGTGTCTGCTATAGAGATGGCGAAGGTACTGAACAGGATATAAAAACAGCCATGTACTGGTATGAAAAAGCTGCGAGCCATGGTTATTTGAGAGCTTATCAGAATATGGGTATTATCTACCAGAATGGACTTGGAGATATTCCTGTAAATGATGTTAAAGCTTTCCATTGTTTCAAAAAAGCTGCAGAGGAAGAAAATCCTGACGCGTTCTTTTGTATTGGTGATTGTTATCTGAATGGATTGGGTGTTGATAAAAACGAGAAGGAGGCAGCAGATTGGTTCAAAAGGGCTGCAGAAATGGGAGAGCCCGATTCGATGTTTCATTTAGCCTGGATGTATCAGGAAGGGAAGGGTGTTGAACAAAACGATGAATTATCTGAAGATTATCTTTATAAGGCAGCAGAAGCAGGATGGGAACCTGCAATCAGAATTATAGAAGGAAAAGATTGACTGTAAAATTCTATTTTTAATGTGTCGGACATCTTTTGTCTTTCTCCCTTTCTTACTTTGTAATACGAAACAATAAAATAAGTAATATTATGAAGGGAGATAGGGATTTGTTGTTTTTACAACAGGCAAGGAATGAAGTTTTGAAGACACTGGTTGATATTTTGACTTATGGCACTGACGGAGAAGTCTGCATATCAGAGCAACTAACCAATAGAAAACAACAGAAATGACAAACGTAAATACAGAACTTTTTAGAAGAACAGCACCTGTGAAAAAGATTGAAATTATAAAGAATATGACACAGGATGAATTACTAAGTATATCGAAAGAAACTATACTCAGGATTGTAAAAGAAACAGGTCGAAGAGTGACAGGCTCCAGAAATTATGAATTCTATGTACAGCCCGACAGAAGGAAAGGAAATGACTGGAATTCTATAATAGAAGGAATATGGCTCTACAAAGGTAAATTAAGCATCATAACTTATATTCAGGTGGATGATGATGCAGCAGCCAGTATAATTGTACCGTTCAATGATTTTTTCAAGGAAGGAGCTTTCAGAGGCTCAGTCAGGAGTGAAGACTTTTATGGAAATATCCAAACTAACTACTTTGTATATGGGAAAAGAGCCAAGGCGGAAGTTATTAGAAGTTTCTGTATCGAATTCATCTATATAAAGTATAAATCAAAAATTAGTGAAAAAATACAAGTTGGAGTTTGAAATTTAGGCATTTTTCCGTCCATGCAAGAATGTAAGGGAAGAGAGGTCGCTTGTCCCGAACCATACATCCAATATATATGTTATAATCATTCTATTTTTGTTAACACCTCGGACACCTTTTCTCCCTCTCCCTATCTTACTTTGTAATACGAAACAATAAAAGAAGTAATATTATGAAGGAAGACAGGGATTTGTTGTTCTTACAACAGGCAAGGAATGAAGATTTGAAGACATTGGTTGATATTTTGACTTATGACACTGACGAAGAAGTCCACTTGGCAGAACAACTGACCAATACGGATGCTTATCTCTGCTGTTATCCGAATCGATTGAATAGAATGTGGAAAGAAATTGCCGGAGAATTGCAACGCTTTGGCGGTAATACGCTGATGAATCTGTATCGTGGAAAAGGTGTTGCTTACCGGGAAATTTTGGAAGATGTATGCCGGAAAACAAATGTCTCCTTTTATGATTGGGAAGACACGGCTACATTAGAAAAAGGATTGTTGAAGAAAATATGCCATAAAGTCGTATCCCAAATGTCAGAAAATGAGTTGAGATACTTAGCCCGGCAATTGAACATTAAAGAAAAGAACCCACAAAAATATATGCTTGTATTAGCATTACAGGCAGTTATAAAGAAAGGTGGAGTCCTGTTCACACGCTTAGCTTTGTACATCACTCAAATGATTTCTAAGATATTGCTGGGACGTGGATTATCCTTGCTCGGAGCGAATATGATTAGTAGGACATTAGGCCTTTTGGGAGGTCCGGTGGGATGGGCTATTACTATCGGCTGGAGTGTAGTGGATTTAGCTTCTCCTGCTTATCGGGTTACAATCCCTGCCGTGTTGCAAGTGTCATGTATGCGTATGTATCAATTCAACAACAAATAAGGAGGATGAAACCATGAAGCCACAGGATATTATGCATCCAGAAGATGCGAAGGCAATACAAATAGTCAAGAATGTGCCGTTGTGTGAATCATCGGTCCGTCTGTTTATGGAAACGGGGTATGAGACCCAATATCGTGGAGAGAACTTAGCTAATATGATACAGGTAACTCCCAGCTATCTTTCAGATGTATACATATTGTTTAAAGAAGTGGTCAGAAAAGTTGGAATTAAAGAGCCGGAACTTTACGTATACAATGACCCGGTATTGAATGCTTATACCTACGGGGAAACTCATACTTTTATTGCCATATCAAGCGGAATGCTGGAAACAATGAGCCGTGAGGAGTTAAAAGGTGTCATCGCTCACGAGTGTGGACATATTCTATGCAAACACTCATTGTATAAAACCATTTATCAGACTATCCGAGAAATGGGATTCATATTGGGAGCATTGCATCGCAGCTTGTTTGCTCCATTATATTTGGCATTACAATATTGGAACAGAAAAAGTGAACTATCAGCTGATAGATGCGGTGCAGTCGTTATTGGAGAAGAATGTTATCAGAATACTTTAATCAAGTTGGCGTCCGGCTTGAAAGAAGTACCTTCAGATTCGAATCGTTTGGTCGAACAGGGTAGGCAATACGAAGCTTTCAAGCATTCGTCTTTATGGAACCGTATTCAACAAGAATCCCGCTGTATTTTCTATTCGCATCCACAACTATGCACACGGGCATTGGAACTGAACAGATGGAAGAATTCATACAGTTATAGAACATTGATATATACTGCCTAAGTGTTATGTAGTGTCTGTCTCAACTATTATCGCGCCAGCAGTTAACTACCCAATCGTTAGCAGTTAACTGCTAGCGCGATAGTAATATACTGCCAGCAAGCGAGTAGTCCACTGCTACCAACCACACATACGGCTGCATTGGCACACACTTACAGCCGCGTTACCCTATGGATACGGCTGCGTCAAGTCACGCAGTCGTATCTGTTTCCGTAAAGTCCCTCTTCTGCATTCCAAAGTCTAACATTAGCTCCCTAAAGTCCCTCTTTAGAAACCGGGAAATAGTATCTTTCAGCATAAAGTTTCAGCTGTATGCTGCAGTACAGCACTTAAAAAGAATATTCCTCAAAGAAGTTTCACGTCCTCATGGCGCTGATAAGTATTTGAGAACAAATAAAATACGGTGAAACTTATCTCTTATACGTGATTTCACACCAATGGTGAAAAGTTCAACGACGCAAAGCTTCCCCTAGTAGAGACTTGGCGTGC
>ENA-UONS01000291-UONS01000291.1-human-gut-metagenome-genome-assembly--contig:-CS19-NODE-291-length-60950-cov-16.538451_pt1 | contig 60950 bp, 34 predicted proteins | sample MGYA00242458_ERZ724005 | MGnify/ENA metagenome assembly ERZ724005
AGATGGTATATATTAGTTATATATCAGATTGATATAAACTACACTTCGGTTCAAGGAATGGAACTGATTTCGCCTCACTACGAAATACAGCGCATCGGTGTGGGGCTTTTCCCTGACCGGGCATTCTACCTGATGAAGAAAGAAGTGGATGTGAACAAACTGACAGACGAAGCACTGGATACATTTATCGGACAAATCAACGGGCAGGAGAGCAATCCGGCTGCAAGAATCAGAAAAAGTTTCTTCAACCTTATGACTGCCTGTCAGGAATACGGCTCTGCGGCAGAAGCCATTACAGAACTGAACAGGCTGCTGGACATCATGGAGCTGAGCCAAAAAGCCTGGAGCACTGAAGATTTCGGTTGCGCACTGAAATACATACAAAAGGCAAATACCAACTCCCCACTGTTCAAAATGGCTTCAGAGCAGGACTTCCTGCATACCTTGACACTGGAAGAGATAGCCAGGGCCGGCGCACTGAACACGGACTACACCTACCAGCGATATGTATGCATTGTGCAGGCTGACGGAGACAATATGGGCAAAATTGTCTCTTCCAAACAGATGGAAGGAAAGTTGAACCTGTTTTCCTCCACACTGATGTCTTTCGGAAAAGAGGTGTGCCAGAAGATAAAAGCCTTTGGCGGACTTCCTATCTATGCCGGAGGCGATGACCTGCTGTTCATTGCGCCGGTATGCAGTGCCGGTCAACGCAATATACTGGAACTGATAGACGAAATAGACCAGGAATACGGGAAAGTACAGAAGGAAATAGACGAGACATACCAACTGAAGTCGGTACATACCGCCATGTCGTACGGCATTTCCATCATCTACTGCAAATATCCGTTGTATGAGGCCTGGGAAAATGCACGCGATATGCTGTTCGGCAAGGCCAAGCAGGTGGAAGGAAAGAATGCCGTGGCCATCAGCCTGCGGAAGAACAGCGGATCGGGTTTCCAGACATTGATGCATAAATCGGCGGAAGCATACAGCAGACTGATTGCTCTCATAGAATGTACGCCCAAGGAAACGCTGGTTTCGGCGGTAGCTCACAAGATACGTGCCAACAAGGAACTGCTGGGAGTACTGCCCAAAGAGGAGCCTTTCGGAGAACTGCACGAACGGTTGAGCGCATTCTACAAGGAGACCATCGACACGGAAGCCAAATCGGCGGAAGAAATTGACTACCTGAAACAGACCCAGGAGATATTTGAAACGGTGTACACCCATTACTTCCTCGAGAAAGCGAGAAAGGCAGGCGCAGCGGAAGGCAGTGAGGAAAAATCGGAAGCGACAACACCCGAACAGGATATGGACACCATCATATCCGAGTTCTACAGCATACTTCGAATAGCAAAATTCATAAAAGGTGAGGAGGTGAAAGATGAGTAAATATATGATTACACTGCGGCCGCTGGGCAAATATTTCTTCGGCGGCGACATGACATTCCAGGTGGGAAGCAATGAGAAGAGCCCGTTCAACGAGGCTTTTGCCAGCTATATCATTGCGTCCAACAAGTTTCCACAACAGACGTCACTGCTGGGCATGATGCGGTATCTGCTGCTGACGAAAAACCCGGAAGCCTTTTCGCAGACCAGCAACCGAATCATCAGCCAGGAGAAGGCTTCAGAACTGATTGGCGAAAAGAGCTTTCAGGTGAAGGAAGGACACAAGGAGCAGAACCGGTTCGGGCAAATCAAGTCGCTGGGACCTTGTTTCCTACGAAAGGGGAAAGACACCCTGCTGCCTGTACCCAAGGATTATTATTTCAGTATATCGTTCGCGGCCAGCAAAGCGACAGCCTACAGCAACAGACAGCCCCTCCAGGTACCTGACGTGCAGGGATACAACCCCAAAATGCAGTACGACCCACTGCACATAAGCCTCAAGAGCGGAGCGACTTACAAGGAGAAAGAAATCTTCCAGCAGGATATCCGCATTGGCATCAACAAGAACTACAAAGGCCGGAGCGACGACAAAGGATTCTACAAGCAGATTTCCTACCGGCTGAAAGAGGGATTCAGTTTTGCTTTCATCGTAGATACCGACTTTGACCTGAGGGGCTGCCAGCATGAGATTGTCTCCCTGGGAGGTGACGGAAGCCGGTTTGCTCTCTCGGCCTGTGAGCTGACTGAAGCTGACACATCGGTCCTGACATATCCGCAAGGCACCCTGAAAGAGGTGGAGCAAGGACAAAGGGTTGTATTGCTGTCCGATTCACTGCTGGAGGCCGATGACGTGGCCAAGGCTGTTTTCAGCATCAGCGATACAAAACCTTTCCGCTTCCTGAGTACACATACAGGCATGCAGAACTACAGTATGCTGGGTGAAGCCAGGCGGGTAGAAGAAAAATATTACCTGTACGAAAAAGGGTCGACATTCTACTTTACCGACCTGACTGCCGCAAAAGATTTCATTGTCCGGGTAGAAGGGAAAGCGGAATTCCACCAGATAGGTTACAACTGTTGCCTGCTGTCGTAAATATCAGAACATCAAACAACTTAAAATATAGAATTATGAAAAGCGTGTGGATTATACAAGCAGAGACAAACATCCATGTAGGAAACGAGAATACAACCGGAGCAGGGCTGATAGACAAGGCCGTGCAGCGCAATGTGCTCACCCAGATACCTTGCATCAACGCCAGTTCGCTGAAAGGAGCCATGAACGAATATGCCACTTCGGAGGCCAAGCTGCCTCCGGCAGAAAGAGTAGCCATATTCGGAGTCGACAAAGACCAGACAGGCAAGGAAGTGGATACCCAGAAAGGCGGTTGCCTGTTCTTCGACGCACACCTGCTGCTGTTGCCCATACAGGACGACACACATCTGTATAAGCTGGTGACCAGCAAAGAAACGCTGGAAGAATATACGGGGTTATTAAAACTGATGGGGATAGAATATTCCTACACAGACCTGATAAAAGAACTTAAAAGCCTTGACCCGCATTTTGACGGCGAGGAAGGTGCTGGAAAAAGCATACGGACGTTTGACGAATTCAAGCAGCTGTGCTCGGACGATGAACTGCCTATTGTGGCCCGTAACTGCCTGATGGGCAAAGGAAACCTGTGGTACGAACAGGTACTTCCACAGAAAAGCGTATTCGGCACCATGCTTATAGCACCGGCTGAAGCTGAAGTGGCCGTAAAAACAGTCAATCCGACAGACAAGAAAAAGGCATACAGATACGAACCGGTAAAAGGTATTGACCAGAAGATAATCAATACATTCGACAGAAAGGTAGTGCAGATAGGCGCCAACGCCACCATTGGTTATGGCTATTGCACATTTACAAAAATCAAGGAGGGCTAAACCATGAACAAGAAACGAGCAGCCCAGCTGATGCAGCTGGCTAACGACAAACTGAAGGAAAGCAGACTGTTGAAAAAGGATTCGGAAGGAAATTATATAGAAGATGCCTATAACGGGCAGACAGCCGGTTTCAGTGTCACCATAGCCATGAACGGACTGTTGCCGGCCCTGGTCATCTACTATCAGCAAGCCAGCGAATCGCGCGAAAGCAACCGGAGAGATATTCTGGAAGTAATAGGGCAAATGATTGGGGCAGACAAGGCATTCAACAGGCACGACATCAACGACGCCGACTCACTGCTGAAAGCTGCCATCGCTGCGCCTGCCGACAAAGCGCTAAAACAGGAAGTGACGGACTGCGCCATCGCGTTGAAACAGATAATCAGAACCTTTAGACTGAAATAGCAATGAAAAACCTTAGCAAAGCATATTACAAGGATTATTTTCAGGATGTGGGATTCAAAATTGAGCAAGGAGAAAACGAACTGAAAATAAGCGGTGACAAAGAAAAGATTGCCCGAAAGAACTGGGAACTTCTGGGCAACGCCGCAGGCAACAAACAGTACCTGCAGGAAGCACACGAAGTATTCAGGGGGACAGACGCCTTGGCCAACCAATGCTTCACGCTGGAAACCCGGTATCCGGGACTGGTGACGGGAGTGGGCATCAGCCATGAAGCCAAAATAGAGGGAGAATTCAAGCTGGGCATCCACCTGGACTATACTACCGGACTGCCCGTCATCTATGGCTCCACCGTAAAAGGAGTGTTGCGGGCTGCCTTTCAGGAGAAGGATTTGCTGGATGTCTTACCGGTATTGGTACCCGGTGCCCGAGAAAAACTGGAAAATATCCGCACCAAGATGCAGGGCAGGACACTGAAAGAATGGGGCTGCCTCATTTTCGGAGACGATGACGACAGAAACAGCCGGTCGGCGTATGGACGGGATGTGTTTTTCGACGCCATCGTTGACAAGCTGAATGATAAAGGCGTAATGCTGGCCTCCGACTCCATCACGCCGCATGGCAATGACCCGCTGAAAGACCCTGTTCCCCTGACCTTCGTACGGATTGCGTCGGGGTGCAATATCAGGTTCCGGTTCAGACTGGTAGATACGGACACACTGACTGCCAAGGACAAAGCAACACTGTTTAAAGCCATTCTGACAGCGTTTGGCATTGGCGCCAAAACCAACGTGGGCTATGGCAGACTGAAATAATATGGAAATGCAGGAAAACAATACTGAAATGGACAAATGCCTGTGCCGTCTTGCGACACAACGCATCCATATCCGCTTCTTTGCCGGTGAGTGTGTACGGATGCAGCACTGGATTGGCGCGGTGCTGAGAAACCGCTTTTTGTATGCGGCCGAAGAGGTGAAGGACGAACAGGGCATCTCACTGCGCCAACTGATTGATACACTGCCTTTACCCGAGGGGCATTTCCTGTACGGGCAATTGCAGGGAGGATTTCCGAAAGGATTTCTCTTCGACTGCAGTCAGTTGCCCTGCAGGACCCCAGGATTCGCATTGGAGGCCAACAGGGTGTACACCTTTTCCCTGATACTGACAGGTAAGTGGATAGACAGCAAGGCTCTGTTTATGATGGCTATTAAACGGATGATGGAAGGAGGATTCGGACACCCTGTGGTGCCTATGACGCTTGTTGACATGCGGGAAGAAGAAGTATGCCATGCAACACCGTCAACAGGACATGAAAGCATTGACCTGGAACTGCAGTTCAATACGCCGGTATGCCTGATACACCAGCCCCAAGGAAGCGGTAACGGCTTTCAGAACAAGCTGAACAATTTCCCTTCTTTCTACCAGCTGGTGCGTTCACTGGCTTATCGGGTGGTTACCTTGAGCATGCTGTACAACAACGGGGAGGGTCCCGACAGCCGGGAACAGATGGAAGAATGGATTGAGCAATATACGGAAGCCGCGGTACAGGCCGTATTACTACGGGCTGAGCTGCGTTACGAAAAATGCCGGAGCACTCCCCGAAAGGGAAAAGACAGCATCTATTCCATGGAGGGATATACAGGTAGACTGGCATTCGGCAACGTGCCAGCCCGCTTTTTACCATTACTTGCCTTGGGAACTACATTGGGAGCAGGCGCACACATCAACTATGGATTAGGGCAGTTCAGGGTGCGACCATACCTTGCGACAGGCAGAAAAAGGGATGAATAACTCCGGACGATGACCCCTAACCGGCGTTCTTTGACAGGATGATACAAACCTGGAAAATAATATAAGCGCATGGGTAATAGAGTATTCAAGTTTAGAAACAACTTGCAGAAGTTAAAAGCTTAAATTCCCAACTTGTCAAAGCAAAGAAAACGGCAAATACATTTGCGGAAATGGAGAAAAACGGGAATAGGCTCATTTTGTGACAGTTAGCATTTTCAGGCTAAGAAATAACGTTTTTAAAAAGTTCGCAAAACCCGATTTACGGCTTCAAGGCTTGGAGATTTGCGAAAATGGCTGTTTTAATCATTTCTAGAGATATTGATTATCAGGCATATACAAAACCGAAAATCGGGTAATTTTCGCAAATGTGGTTTTGACACAGCAAGGGCAGGAGATTTGCGAAAATTCGAAAGATAATAAACATCTGACATTCAACATCTTATATTTTATTACCCTTCAAAATCGCTTGTTCCGCGTTATTTTTATAAGTACATTTGCGAAGTTTTTCGGAAAAAGATGTAATCTATACTGAAATACAAACACTTAGGCTTGGCGAGGATTTTGGAACAAATTTAAAAAGCATTGGTAATCAAGGTGATTACGTTGTCGACTGCTTCGGCGGTATTGAGACATAATTAAATAAATTTGATAAAGGTTCCCAAAAGATTACGTTGTCGACTGCTTCGGCGGTATTGAGACAAATATATTCATGATTTTTAAATTTTAAAGTTAACGGATTACGTTGTCGACTGCTTCGGCGGTATTGAGACTCTAACTTGTAGTCACGTACCACAACTTGCTCCGCATGATTACGTTGTCGACTGCTTCGGCGGTATTGAGACTTTCTGGATTTGCTTCGTATATGTACACAATCTCGTGAGATTACGTTGTCGACTGCTTCGGCGGTATTTGAGACTATACGGCAGAGTAAGAGCACTGCTTGTCCTCACTATTACATGGTGGACTGCTTAAACTGTAATAACTTGTATTATCGAACGATGCAGAACCTCTTCTTCTGGAGTAGCTGTTTTACAAGTTTCTCCAGAAAAAGAGAATAAAGTTTATCTGTGTACTGAAATATTTTTATATCTTTGGGAAACTTGGTTAACAGATGGCCTATGAAAAACAGGAATAATCTATTTGAGCGTTTATGCCAGGAGCATACCTTGTTTTGCGCGTGGAAAACAGTGAAGCAAAAGGGTGCGTCGGGAGGTATTGACGGGATGTCCATTGAGCTATTTGACAAACAACTGGATACTCATCTGAAGAAGTTGAAACAGGAACTGGCAACGCAGACCTGGCAACCGGAGCCTTATCTACGCATCAGCATCCCCAAAAAGGATAAGGAGCGGCGCATACTGGGATTGCTGTGCATCAAGGATAAAATTGTACAACAGGCCATCAAACAACTGATAGAACCACGGTTTGAAAAGGTTTTCATAGCCAACAGTTATGGCTACCGCCCCGGTAAAGGACACAGCAAAGCAGTACGCTTTGCCAAATTCTGCTGCCAGAACAAAGCCTACACACACGTATTGCGACTGGATATTGATAACTATTTTGACTCGATAGACCATGAAATACTGTTCCGAAGGGCATATCCGCTAATTGCCGATGATGAAATCTTCAGACTGATGCAGCTATGCGTCAAGATGGGAATGGTAAACAATAAAATGCAATGGCAGGAGATTGAAAAAGGAGTTCCGCAAGGAGCTGTTCTGTCACCATTGCTGGCCAATCATTACCTGCATTCTTTTGACCAGTTTGTTTTGTCGCGCACCAAAATGTATGTACGCTACGCAGACGACTTCCTTATTTTGTGCAAAAACCAAGAAGAAGCAGAAGCACTGCTTTCGGAATGCTCCACCTTCCTGGCAGAACGACTAAAACTGAAACTGAATGCACCAAATATCAGCCTAATAGAAGATGGCATAGAATTTCTCGGCATCACGATAGATAAGCGCAACTTGTCCATATCGGCTGAGAAGAAAGAGAAACTGACCGCCAAGATACACTCTGTGGAATGGACAGGACGCAGTTTCTGCGACACAGGCTTGGAAGCACTGAAAGGCATTCAGCATTACTACATGCCTTTATTGCCACAAGGCTATCTGTCGGAGCTTGACAACTGCCTGATGGGACATCTCAAGAAACTGATACGGGAACACTGGCAGGAAATCCCCAATAAATCTACACTACTGGCTGCACTTAAAGAGATTCCTTTTTTTGCTGAGGAGAACATCGTCAGACAGCATCAGTTGAAATCAGGGTTGGTGGAGTATTATCTGGCGGCACGGTCGGAGAAAGCCCGTCAGGAAAATGAATTAAAAAACAAGCAACTGATAGCCAAAAGGAAAAGGGAATACAGACAGAAAGAAAATGAAGCGAGTGAACTGATTGTCAACAGCTATGGAACATTCATTGGAGTAAACAATAAAGGTATCACCTTGAAAATAATGGGCAAGAAACGAGGACTGACTACAAGCGCAAACCTGCAACATATCACTATCTTGTGTGATGGTGTCAGTATATCGAGCAATGCATTGGCTTACTGCATGCAAAAACGAATCGGCATTGATTTCTTCAACGCAACCGGAAAACACACCGGCAGTTTTCTTTCGGCAGCCTTCATGCACACTTCTTTGTGGAAAAGACAAGCCAACCTGAGTTTGGAGAACAGGAGCGAACTGGCCGTAAACATCATTTGCGGAAAAATTAGGAACCAAATAAACCTGGTGAAATATTTTCATAAATACCATAAAGAAGGAACAGACTCAGATTCTCTTATCCTGAAATACAGTGAAATCATGCCCCTGTTTAAAAACATACTGGCTGAAATAAAAACACTGAACGGGAAAGAGGATTATGCAAGCAAACTGATAAACCTGGAGGCAAAAAGTGCCGAACTGTATTGGGGATATATCAAGGAACTGATAAAGGACGATGGAGCGGACTTTACTCACAGAGAACGACACGGCGCGACGGACATGGTCAACTGCCTGCTGAACTATGGCTACTCCATCCTGTATGCAAGAATCTGGCAGGCACTCCTGCGCAGAAAGCTGAACCCTACACAAAGTGTCATCCATGCGCCACAGGCTGGGAAACCTACTTTTGTGTATGACATTATAGAACTGTTCAGAGCACAGGCTGTGGACAGGGTGGTCATCTCACTGGTGCAGCGGAAAGAACCGCTGAAGCTGCAACAGGGATTGCTGGACCGAAATACCAAGAGACTGTTAGTAGAGAACATTATGGAGCGGCTAAACCGCTATGAGAAATACAGAGGAACGGAGCACCGGCTATGTGATATCATCAGCCTGAAGGTGAAGGAAATTGCCGACTTTATTGCAAACGGCATCAAATTCAAACCTTATATAGCCAAATGGTAATGAAAAGAGTGAACAAGAATAAAAGTTTTTGGGTGATTGCATACGATATCACAGACGACCTGAGACGTTCGAGGATAGTGAAAGTGATTGAAAAATTCGGAGTCAGGGTAAATTACAGTGTCTTTAAATGTATGATGACAGAGGTACAACTGCATAAATTGCAAGACAGGATAGAAAAACTGATGGTACCGTCAGAAGATAGGGTAATTTACTATCCGCTGTGCCTGGATTGTTACAGCAAAATAGTCTATCGTCCACGGAAAGAGAATAAGCCCAAAGTGGTTACTGTGGTGTAAACCGGAAATTGAAGCGTTCTTTGACAGGATGGTACAAGTCAGGCAAGCAGAAGTTTACGTGAGGAATGAAAAAACTACAAAACAAAACTCAAGAGTCTAACCTACAAAAACCAAGAAAGCGGCAAATACATTTGCGAAAATGGATAAAAGCGGGAATAAGCTCATTTTGTGATAGTTAGCATTTTCAAGCTAAGAAATAACGTTTTTAAAAAGTTCGCAAAACCCGATTTGCGGTTTCAAGGCCTGGAGATTTGCGAAAATGGCTGTTTTAGTCATTTCAAGCGGTACTGATTATCAGGCATATACAAAACCGAAAATCGGGTATTTTTCGCAAATGTGGTTTCGATACAACAAGGGTAGGAGATTTGCGAAATTTCATAAGAGTATAAGCATCTGATAAACAACATCTTTCATTTTATTTACCTTTAAAATTGCTTGTTTTGTATTATTTTTATGTGTACATTTGTGAAGTTTTTTGGGAAAGGATGTAATCTATACTGAAATACAGGTATTTAAGCTTAACAAGGATTTTGGGACGAATTTGAAAAGCATTGGTAATCAAGGTGATTACATTGTCGACTGCTTCGGCGGTATTGAGACCATAATAGTAAAAAAATTAATAGTTCATAAATATAGATTACATTGTCGACTGCTTCGGCGGTATTGAGACATTCAAGTCCGTATCAACTCTAACTATTATATTAAAGATTACATTGTCGACTGCTTCGGCGGTATTGAGACTTTTGACAGATTGTCACATATGTCCTTAATTTCTTCAGATTACATTGTCGACTGCTTCGGCGGTATTGAGACTCATATTATTTTTTATTTGTTAATGCCAACATTACGATTACATTGTCGACTGCTTCGGTGGTATTGAGACAGTAAACAAGAGGACATTCAATGCTTCAATGAGATTACATTGTCGACTGCTTCGGTGGTATTGAGACTTTCCGTATCGTTTTCATCCACAAATACGAAATCGGATTACATTGTCAACTGTTTCGGTGGTATTGAGACTTTAGAAACCATTCTGCGGCTTTACGGCAAGTCAGATTACATTGTCGACTGCTTCGGCGATATTGAGACATCTCTACAGGTTCATCTTCCCAAGTTAATTCACGACCGATTACATTGTCGACTGTTTCGGCGGTATTGAGACGAACGTGGCTAGCTACAGGGTGCCTGCTAGCTGAATCTCGTCGCCTATCACGCCCAGTTGTTGCTGCGCACTGGCCAAGTCTTTCATGACCTGTATCTCATTCACCGTAACTTGCATGACAGTTTCCAGCTTCACCTCTGCCTGCATCTGCACGGCATCGGATGCTGTATATGAAGCAACAGTCCGGTGATGTTCTGAAGGCCTGACATGGCGCTCTGTATAGCAGTACTGATGGCGGCAAAATCCCTTGTTGACTCGCCAAAGTGCCGGCCTTTGTCTTCAGCCACTCCCTGTTCACGTGTCAACTCCTTGGCGTTGGCCGATGCCTGTACGATGGCTTCCTTTCCATCAATTTGCAGCTTTATGTTGAATTTTACGTCCTTAGCCATTTTTTACTTTGTTTTATTGATTTTCAGCTGTTTTTTACCTATCTTGCCAGCGTTCTGATTATCCCAAGCCCTTCAAGTTATGATTCAAAATGACTTAAAATCACAGAAACCACGCGTCAATATTGACATACAGGTAGAAATCCGTGAGGAAGTATCTGAACAGAAACCACGCTGGAAACATGTGTTGACTATTCTCCACTTGCTTGCTTTCGTCATTGTGGGAATCATTTTCCTCTACTACCTGTTTGCTTGGAATACCAAAGGCATGTTTTTCACTTTCTTGGCTTCCATTCCTCTTTTCGGCCTGCTGATGTGCTACCATGCTCCTTATCCCATGTACAACTGCTGGGATTGACCGCTGTTTCTCTTCTTCATCCACCCAGCTTTCTTACCATCTGCTCAAAGCGTTCTCGCGTACTTGGCATTGCCTGACTCGTTTCGCGTTCACCGCTGTATTCTGGTTTGTCCCAAGGAAGTGGCATCAGTTGACGTGACGTCAGCTGATGGTGGCATGCATGCGTATCCGTTCACACGTTTGCCTCGTCATCCGTTCCTGCTTGCCGACATGTGCCCGGTATGCTTCACTGATTACATTGTCGACTACTTCAACGGTATTGAAACAAGATTTTCCAAATAAATTAATCTTTTACAAGAGCCAGATATGGAAAATACGACAAAGAATCATTACCTTTGCAACAACAGTATATTGACGGAACAAAGAGTAGGTTTAACATAGAAATGCCTTCTATTTTCTCAATAATAGTAAAAATCATAGTACACAGAAAAAAAATGAATAATGCATACCAATCAATAGGACTCTTTATAGACGGAGGGTACTATGCGAAAGTAAACGAAGCACTGGAAGATAATCTTTCGCTGAATATTAATGTAAACGCTCTTATGGGATTCATCAGACAACAAGTGGCCCAGCTGAGCGGAACTGAGACGGCATCCTGCCATATTACAGAAAGTCACTATTTCCGTGGACGATACAGAGTGAACGATGCCAACAACAAACATCTGCTCTACAGCGAAAGAAAATTTGAAGATTCGCTTATTGAAAACGATGTAATCTTCCACTATAAACACCTGCGGGAGTTTCAGAAAGATGGCTCGGTAAGCGTCATTGAAAAAGGCATAGACGTGTGGTTTGCATTGGAAGCATACGAACTGTCTACTATACGTAAGTTTGACTACGTAGTACTGATAACCGGGGATGCCGACCATGAAATGCTGATAAAGAAGCTGAAGGCTCTGAAGATACAGGTGGTGTTGCTGACATGGGATGTATCGGACGACCAAAGTACTTCTACAGCCAAGCTGTTGAGAGAAGAGGCATGCACGCATATAGAACTGAACAAGCTGGTAGCAACCGATAAAGAATTGCTGAAAAGAATCTGCAAATCGAAATAACAAAAGAGTAGACTCTCTAATAAAAGGCAGAAATCATCCTGATTGAGCCGTCTGCAGAAGAAAACACCCGTATATTTTCGTTTGCCGACGGCTTTTTATATCTTTGCTAACGCGAAGATAGGATGCGGCTCAGCAAAGCCAAACCTGAAAACTATGTTTTCGTTTGTCTCTGCGCTCGCCTTTCGCTATCTTTCCATAAGATAGGAGGCGGCTCGGCATAGTCAAACCCGAAAACTTCGTTTTCTGTTTGTCTCTGCGCTCGTCTTTCGCTATCTTTGCCGAATGCAGATGCTAAAAGAATAGACTGGCATTGAAACATAACAAAAAAGAAGAATATGAAAGCGACGAGATACATCTTAGGAATGGCACTGATGGGCCTTCCGCTGGCCTTGGGGGCACAGGAACAGGCGAAGGATACGACCATGAACCGCACGGTGGTGGTGGAACAGGAATATACGCCGGACATCATGGATGCGCCCAAGATAAACGTATTGCCACGGGTAGAGCCGCCCACGGTGAGCAAGAAGGAGGTGGAGTATGCGGCAGGGGTACTGCCTGCCAGCCAGATTCCGGCAGGGACGATGAAGCCCTTCAGCGGCAAGGAGGAACAGCAGAAGGCACAGCCGGGATATGCCCGACTGGGGTATGGCATGTTCGGCAACTTGGATGCTGCGGCCAGCTACCAGCTGACACCGTCGGAGAATGACCGCATCAACATTGGCTTTGCCATGGACGGCATGGACGGAAAGATAGACATGGGCGAGGAACTGGAGAAATGGAAATCGTTCTTCTACCGTACACGGGCAGGGGTGGACTACCTGCACAACTTCCGCAACCTGGACCTGAAGGTGGGCGGTGACTTCGGACTGAGCAACTTCAACTTTACGCCTCTGGCAGCGGACGGCAAGCAGAAATTCCTGTCGGGAGGACTGCATGTGGGCATACAGAACCGGAACAAGGACCTGCCGCTGGACTACCGGATAGAAACGAACTTGCTGCTTTACCAGCGCCAGACCGACCCGGCAGGCAATGACGGACAGGAAGGACTGGTGCGCACGAAGGCAGAGGTGAGCGGACGAATTTCGGACGAACAGCGCATAGCCATCGCCCTGGGCATGGACAATGCGTTCTACAAGGAAATAGCTTTCAAGGACTTTACATCGGTGACGCTGAACCCTTACTACCTGTTGCAGGATGAGAGCTGGATGCTGCGCCTGGGAGCACAGGTGGACTTGGCTTTCGGCTTCGGCAAGGGTTTCCGCGTGGCACCCGACGTGAAGGCACAATATAACTTCTCGGACAGCTACCTGCTCTATGCACAGGCCACGGGCGGGAAGCTGCAAAATGACTTCCGCCGCATGGAAAGCCTGAATCCCTACGGACAGCTGTACGAACAACTGGATGCCACCTACGAGCAGCTGAACGCAGCCATCGGCTTCAAGGCAAGCCCGACGGACGGGTTGTGGTTTAACCTGTATGGCGGCTACCAGAACCTGAAGAATGATGTGTTCGGGCTCACCGACCTGCAGATAGGAGGAGATATGCTGGCCCGGCTGCTGCTGTTGCAGGAGGACACCTGGAACATGTATGCGGGAGCGGAGATAAGCTACAGCTACAAGGACATGTTTGGCTTCAGGGCAGCAGGTGTGTACCGCAACTGGGATACGGACGAGAGCGCTGACGCTCCGTACAGCAAGCAGACGGTGCTGGGCTTCAAGCCGGCCTTTGAGGGCGACCTGCGCATAGACGCCAGCCCGATGGAGGCACTGCGTCTGTCGGTGGGCTACAACTATACGTCGCGCACAAAGGTGGAAGGCGAACAGGCCGACCCGGTGAGCAACCTGTATGTACACGGCAGCTATGAGCTGTTCAGGGGCATCACGGTATATGCACGCCTGAACAACTTGCTGAACAAAAAATACCAGTACTACGAAAGCTGCCCGGCACAGGGCTTCAGCGTGATGGGTGGCGTGAGCTTCCGCTTCTGACAGGGCTGCCACGCACGGAGGGCCAGCAGCCGGGGGTAAAAGGGTGGAAAAAACACCTTTTTTACTAAATTCTCTTATAATATAAGGTGAGTAGTTTTATTTTTTCTACTTTTGCGGCCAAACCTGAGCGACAAAAGTCACACATAAACGGAAAAGCTATGCAGAAAAACCTTGTCATTGTAGAGTCTCCGGCAAAAGCAAAGACCATAGAAAAATTTCTGGGGAAGGGATATAAAGTCCTCTCCAGTTATGGACATATACGCGACCTGAAGAAAAAGGAATTCAGTATTGACATTGCCCACGACTTTAAGCCCGACTATGAAATACCCGGCGAAAAGAAAGAATTAGTAAAGAAACTGAAGGAAGAAGCGGAGAAGGCCGACGTGGTCTGGCTGGCATCCGATGAGGACCGCGAGGGAGAAGCCATAGCCTGGCACCTGTATGAGGTACTGCAACTGAAACCGGAAAACACGAAGCGCATCGTATTCCACGAAATCACCAAAGGGGCCATCTTGAAAGCCATAGAGAACCCACGTAACATTGACATCAACCTGGTGGACGCACAGCAGGCACGCCGTGTGCTGGACCGCATTGTGGGTTTTGAGCTGTCGCCCGTGTTGTGGAAAAAGGTGAAACCGGCCCTGTCGGCAGGACGTGTGCAGTCGGTAGCCGTAAGGCTGATAGTGGAGCGCGAACGCGAGATACAGGCCTTCAAGTCGGAGGCTGCCTACCGCATAACAGCCGTCTTCCTAGTGCCCGACACCGACGGCAAGATGGTGGAACTGCGCGCCGAACTGGCACGCCGCATCAAGACGAAAGAGGAGGCACGCAAGCTGCTGGAGGCTTGCAAGCAGGCTACCTTTACCATCAACGACGTCAGCACACGTCCGCTGAAGAAGAGCCCCGCAGCCCCTTTCACGACTTCGACCCTGCAACAGGAGGCTGCCCGCAAGCTGGGCTTCACCGTGGCACAGACCATGATGGTGGCACAGCACCTGTATGAATCGGGACAGATAACCTACATGCGTACCGACTCAGTGAACCTGTCGGAGCTGGCCATCAACGGCAGCAAGACAGCCATCGCACAACTGATGGGCGAACGCTACGTGCATCCGCGCCACTTTGCCACCAAGACCAAGGGAGCGCAGGAAGCACACGAGGCCATCCGTCCGACAGACATGAGCAACAGCAAGATAGAAGGCTCGGCACAGGAAAAGAGACTATACGACCTTATCTGGAAGCGTACCATTGCCTCGCAGATGGCGGATGCCGAACTGGAGAAGACAACGGTGACCATCAGCATCAGCAATTCGGCCGACACGTTTACGGCTACAGGCGAGGTGGTGAAGTTTGACGGTTTCCTGCGTGTATATAAGGAATCGTACGACGACGAAAACGAGCAGGGCGATGACGAGGCACGCATGCTGCCGCCCCTGAAGAAGGGACAGAGCCTGCAACGGCAGAACATCACTGCCACGGAACGCTTCACACAACATCCGCCACGCTATACGGAAGCAAGCCTGGTGCGCAAACTGGAGGAGCTGGGCATCGGACGTCCTTCGACTTATGCACCTACCATCTCGACCATACAGCAGCGCGAATACGTGGTGAAGGGCGACAAGCCCGGAGAGGAGCGCAGCTTCAATACCCTGACACTGAAAGACAATGCGATAAGCGATACTGACAGTACCGAAATTACGGGCGCAGAGAAATCGAAGCTGTTGCCTACGGACATCGGTACGGTGGTAAACGACTTCCTGCTGGAATATTTCCCCGGCATATTGGACTACAACTTCACCGCCAACGTGGAGAAGCAGTTTGACGAGATAGCCGAAGGAGAAGAGCAGTGGACCACCATATTGAAGCACTTCTACACCCAGTTCCATCCCTCGGTAGAGAATACACTGGCCACCAAGAGCGCCCACAAGGCAGGCGAACGCATCCTGGGCAATGAGCCCAAGACTGGTAAGCAGGTGTCGGTGAAGATAGGACGCTTCGGCCCCGTGGTGCAGATTGGTACATCGGAGGACGACGAGAAGCCGCGCTTTGCACAGCTGAAGAAGGACATGTCCATCGAAACCATCACCCTGGAGGAAGCCTTGGACCTCTTCAAGCTGCCCCGTACGCTGGGCGAGTTTGAGGGCAAGACCGTGACCATCGGCAACGGACGCTTCGGCCCCTACATCTACAACAACGGCAAGTACACATCACTGCCGAAGACGTACGACCCCATGTCGGTAACGCTGGAGGAAGCCATCGACCTCATCAAGGAAAAGGAACAGGCAGAAGCCAAGAAGCACATCAAGAAATTTGAGGCCGAACCCGAACTGGAAATCATGAACGGACGCTACGGTCCCTACATTGCCTACAAGGGCAACAACTACAAGATACCGAAGGACATTGTGCCGGAGGACCTGAGCCTTGAGTCGTGCCTGGAGCTGGTGAAGCTGCAAAGCGACAAGGAAACTACGAAGCCCAAGAAGGGGCGGTATGCCAAGAAGAAATAAGGGGCGCAAGCCTATGACTGCATAAAAGAAAGGGTGTCGGAACGGAGAATGAATCTCCATATCCGACACCCTTTCTTATGGGTTGGCAACCGCAATGGGTTACATGCGTTCGGGAACTTCGATACCCAGGATGCCCATGCCCAGACGTACTACCTTGGCCACGTTGGCCGACAGCACCAGACGGAAGGTCTTGAGGGCCTCGTTAGGCTCGCGCAGGATGCTGAAATCGTGGTAGAACTGGTTGTATTCCTTCACCAGGTCGTAGCAGTAGTTGGCTATCACCGAAGGGCTGTAGTCTTCGCCGGCCTGTTGTACAACGGCGGCAAAGTCGGCTATCATCTGAATCAGGCCTTCCTCTTTCTCGCTCAGTTCAACACCTACGGGCAACTGTGCAGGAATGGTAAGACCAGCCTCCTGTGCCTTGCGCAGCACTGAGCGGATGCGGGCATAGGTGTACTGGATGAATGGACCCGTATTGCCGTTGAAGTCGATGGACTCCTTGGGGTTGAAGGTCATGTTCTTGCGGGCATCTACCTTGAGGATGAAATACTTCAGAGCGCCCAAGCCCACGATGCGGGCAATGTTGTCGGCCTCTTCCTTGGTCAGGCCATCCAGCTTGCCCAGGTCGCCCGAAGTCTCACGGGCAGTATTAATCATCTCCTCCATCAGGTCGTCGGCATCCACCACTGTACCTTCGCGGCTCTTCATCTTGCCTTCGGGCAGCTCTACCATGCCGTAAGAGAAGTGAACGAGGCTCTTGCCCCACTCAAATCCGAGGCGGTCGAGCAGGATGGACAGCACCTGGAAGTGGTAGTTCTGCTCGTTGCCTACCACGTAGACCATCTTGTCGATAGGATAGTCGGCAAAGCGCAGCTTGGCAGTACCGATGTCCTGCGTCATGTAGACCGATGTACCGTCGGCACGCAACAGCAGCTTGTGGTCCAGACCTTCGCCTGTCAAGTCGGCCCATACGGAGCCGTCTTCCTTGCGGTAGAACAGGCCTTTCTCCAGTCCTTCGAGCACTTTCTGCTTGCCTTCCAGGTAGGTCTCAGACTCATAATATATCTTGTCGAAGCTGACGCCCATCATGCGATAGGTCTCGTCGAAGCCGGCATATACCCAGTCGTTCATCTTCTTCCACAGGGCGCGTACTTCGGGGTCGCCTGCCTCCCACTTCACCAGCATGGCACGTGCTTCCTTCATCAGGGGCGATTCGGCCTCAGCCTTTGCCTTGGCATCTTCCTCGCTCATGCCTTCGGCCTGGTATTGGGCCATCAGTTCCTTCACCTCAGCCTTGTAGTGCTTGTCGAAGGCTACATAGTAATCACCGATAAGGTGGTCGCCTTTCTTGCCGCTCGACTCGGGAGTCTCGCCGTTGCCGTACTTCAGCCAAGCCAGCATGGACTTGCAGATGTGAATACCGCGGTCGTTGACGATGTTGGTCTTCACCACCCGGTTGCCGTTGGCGGCAATGATGTTGGCCAAGGCATTACCCAGCAGGTTGTTGCGCACGTGGCCCAGGTGAAGAGGCTTGTTCGTGTTGGGCGAAGAGTATTCTATCATCACCAGCGGAGACTCGGGAGTAGCTGCCACCAGGCCGTAGCGCTCGTCAGCGTGTATGCCGTTCAGCAGTTCAATCCAGGCAGAAGAAGCTACTGTCAGGTTCAAGAATCCCTTGATGACGTTGAATCCGGCTACCGACGGCTCGTTGGCCACCAGATATTCGCCTATCTCCTGTGCCGTTTGCTCGGGCTTCTTCCTGGACATGCGCAGGAAGGGGAAGACCACCAGTGTGAGGTGTCCTTCAAACTCTTTCTTCGTCTTTTGCAGCTGTATCTGTTCGGCAGGCACATCCTGTCCGTACAGCGCTTTCAGTCCGTTGACCACGGACAACACCAGTTTTTGTTCTATGTTCATGATTTATGTCAATTAAGTTTCACAAGCCGGAGGCGGGAGGCGACAGATAATCAACCTTCTCGCTTTCAAGATGCAAAAGTACATAAAAATCACGGGGTTTTCATACCGACAGGATAAAGAAACTGTTTTTCTTTAGAGGATGAAGGGTAAAAGGCAAGCGCAGAGGCGGACAGGGAAACAAAGTTTTCAGGTTTTGCTGTACCAAACCGTAGCCGGACTTATAACTACTACAACATCAACGGACTGAATCCTGCCTACCAAAGTACTGAAATTCGGGTATCAACTTCCGTAATCAGGATAGTGCGAAAAATGTTCATTTCTGATATATTTGCAAGAAGATTAAATATAGAATCATGAAGGTTTTGCTTATTAACGGAAGTCCCCACCCAAAGGGGAATACATTCATCGCCTTGTCGGAAGTAGCCAAAACATTGGAAGGAAACGGCATAGAGGCTGAAATCGTTTCTATCGGGGCAAAGGCTGTTCAGGGCTGCATTGCCTGTGGACGGTGTCGGGAGATAGGACGATGTGTGTTTAATGATGAACTGTACAACAAAGTCAGAGAAAAACTGGAAACAGCGGACGGCATTGTGATAGGTTCACCCGTCTACTATGCCGGACCCAACGGTTCGCTGTGCGCATTGCTCGACCGACTATTCTACTCGGCAGGTTCTCTGCTGGCCTACAAGCCTGCCGCTGCCGTAACGGTATGTCGCCGTGGGGGTGCCAGCGCCACGTTTGACCGGCTGAACAAGTACTTCACCATCAACAACATGCCAGTGGTATCCTCGCAGTACTGGAACAGCGTACACGGAGCACGTCCTGGCGAGGCTACCCAAGACATTGAGGGTCTGCAGACCATGCGCACCCTGGGACGCAACATGGCATGGATGCTGAAAAATCTGAAGCAGGGCGGAGAAACGATACCGTCCGGTGAGCCGTGGACTCCCACCAACTTTATCCGGTAACGTGTAAAGGTTATCCAAGGGAAGACAAACAAAACGGCTTATAGACCCAATGCACAAGAGAAGGCATGCCCAACCTTTTTATTGAAAAAGCGCGAACCTCACGGTCCGCGCTTTCCTACCTATTGTTAACTTTAATCTATAGTTATCAGGCAATTACCTGATTGTCTTCAGTCCTTTCATTTCTTCTTTGGTGGCCGGCTTGATGCTGATGGCCGCACCGCCACCCGCTGCCAGCTGTTGTTTCAGGCGGCTCTTCGAGGTGACTACCACACGGCGTATGCGGTAGCTCTGCGGATTGTCTTTCCAATGGGCATCGGAGCCGTCCTCGTAGATGGTGGCAATGTACTTGGTGCCTGCGGGCAGGAAGCTGAAGTCAATCTGCGCCGTACGGGCATTCTCGTCGGTGATGGCGCCCACAAACCAAGTGTCCTTGCCTTTGGCACGGCGGGCCACAGTGATGTAGTCGCCCGGTTCGGCCTCCAGGTAGCGGCTGTCGCCCCAGTCTACGGCTACGTCCTTGATGAACTGGAAGGCATCCATAAAGCGGCGGTAGTTGGCCGGCAGGTCGCAGGCCATCTGCAAGGGGCTGGGCATGGTGACATAGAGAGCCAGCTGCTTCACCAGCGTGGTGCCGGCCTGCTCATTCTTCTTGCCGTCGCCATAGTAGTCCAGTTTGGTCTGGAACAGTCCGGGCGTGTAGTCCATGGGGCCACCCTTCAGGCGAGTGAAGGGCAAGATGGTGGTGTGGTCGGGGTCGTTGCCACCCATCGACTCAAATTCACCGCCGCGGGCAGACTCCTGTGCCACCCAGTTGGGGTAGGTACGGCAAAGACCGGTGGGACGTACAGCCTCGTGGCTGTCTACCATGATGTGGTAGTCGGCAGCGCGCTTCACCACGTGTATGTAGTGGTTATTCATCCATTGCGAGGAGTGATATTCGCTGCGGGGAATGATGTAACCCACGTAGCCGGTCTTCACGGAGTTGTAGCCATGATCTACCATATACTGGAAGGCACGGTCCAGCTGGCGTTCGTAGTCGGCGGCATTGGAAGCCGTTTCGTGGTGCATTATCATCTTCACGCCCTTGGAAGCTGCATAGCGCTGTATTTCCTCTACGTCGAAGTCGGGATAGGGCTTGTCGAAGAGGAACTGGCGGTTTTTCTTGTAGGAGCACCAGTCTTCCCAACCTTCATTCCAGCCTTCCACCAATACACCGTCTATGCCATGCTCGGCAGCAAAGTCTATGTATTGCTTCACGTTGGCCGTATTGGCCGGGTGACGGCCGTTGGGAGTCAGCTTGGTGTAGTCGGTCACGCCGGGTTTGGCCTTGTAATAGTCGCTGTAGGCCCAAGTGCGGCCATCGCCTACAAACATTTCCCACCATACGCCCATGAACTTCTGGGGCTTAATCCAGGAAGTATCGTCGAAGGCACAGGGTTCGTTCAGGTTCAGGATGAGCTGCGAGGCCAGTATCTGGCGGGCATCATCGCTCACCGTCACCGTGCGCCAGGGCGAGTGGCAGGGCAGTTGCAGGTAGCCCTTCTTGCCCAGTTTGTCGGGCACGAGGTGGGCGCTGAGACGGAAGTTCTTGTCGTCCACATTGAGCAGCATGGCGGCAAAGTCCACCAGGGCAGCCTCGTGTATGTTGATGTAAAGTCCGTCGGCAGTCTTCATCATGAGAGGTGTCTGCACGGAGAATGAGGTGGCCTGCGACTCATAGCCCTTCTTGCGGAGGTTCTTCTCCATACCCTCGCGTATGCCACTCAGGGGGGCGGTGGTGTAGGCAAACTCGTTGGTGTCGTAGTCGCCGGGGATGCAGAAGGTTTTGTGGTCGCCTGTCAGGTTGAACTCGGTCAGTTCATCCTTCACGGTCAGGTAGTTCATGGTGGGCTGCTCGGGCAGCTCGTAGCGGAAGCCCAGGCCATCATCAAAAAGGCGGAAACGCAGCAGCAGCGTGCGGCCCTCGGCGGCAGGCTGGCGCAGGGTCAGCTCCAGTTCATTGTAGTGGCAGCGCACGTTCTCATACTCGCCCCACACGGGTTGCCAAGTCTCGTCGGCTGTGGCAGTCTTCTGTCCGGCCAGCTCAAAGCCACCGGCCAGCGAAGCTTCCTCCATCTCCAGTCCCAGACGGCTGGGGGCAATCACGGTCTGCCCCTTGTAGCTCAGTTGGTAGGAGGGCACTCCGTTGTCCAAGGCAAACTGCATTTTCAGGTTTCCATCGGGCGACAGCAGTTCTTGTGCTGCCAGGACAGCGGGCAAGCACATCAGCAGGCCCGCAAGCTTAATCTTCCATGTTCTCATTGTATGCAATGGTTAATAAGTTAGTATTCTGTATTGATAGGGTTCCATAGTCAGCGTATCGGCCAGCTGCAAGGAAGCATCCTGCATCAGGTCGGTAGCCACATGGCCTTTCCACTCCTGCGGCAGAGCCACCTGCTTTGCTTCACCCCTGACGTTGACCACAAACAGGATGCGTTCGTCGGCCTTTGCCTTCTCATACATCAACACATCACAAAGAGGATACTTCTTCAAACTACCCTTGCGAATGGCATCATGGCTGTTATAGAGCTTCATGAACCGGCAGAATTCCTGTCGCAGACTGTTGTTTGCCTTCCAGTCAACCGGACAGTAGCGGAAGAAGTTGATGGTATCTTCATATCCTACCTCCTGAGAGCTGTATATCAGGGCGCCGCCATGCAAGCTGGTGGTCAGCACAAAGGCCGCCATGGCACCTCGTTCGCCATGAAACTCCTTGATGGGCGACATCTTGGTCATTTCGTCGTGGTTGGTAGTAAAGCGCAGCTTCACCTTGCCCACGGCCAGTGAGTCGTACTCGGCCTCATCCGTAGCAAACAGTTGTGAGGCACAACTGTCCTGACGCATGACCTGACGCAGGCTCTCCAGAAAGTCCCAAGCATAGTTCATATCAAAACCAGCCTTGAAGTGGTCCTTCCGCTTACCCTCGGCCAGCATCAGCAACGGGCGTCTGCCGGGAGCACGCAGCGAGTCAATGGCCTGCTTCCAAAAGTCGTAGGGCACAAAGTCAGCAGCGTCGCACCTGAAGCCGTCAACACCCACACTATCCACCCAGAACTTCATGGCATCAATCATGGCCAGCCTCATCTCCCGGTTGTCAAAGTTCAGGTCGGCTACATCCAACCAGCCGGTATTGGCAGGCGAAACAATGTTACCCTCAGCATCCTGCGTGTACCAGTCCTTGTTGGCCAGCCAGGCATTGTCCCACGAAGTGTGATTGGCTACCCAGTCTATAATCACGCTGATTCCCTTGCTGTGGAAGCGCGATACCAGACTCTTGAACTCGTCCATCGTGCCAAACTCGGGATTCAATGTCTTGTAGTTCTTCACACAATAAGGTGAATTGACCGATTTCTCCTGCCCCACCTCATTCAGCGGCATGAACCACACTACATTTGCTCCCAGTGCCTGAATAGAATCAACATAACCGGCCACAGCATTGAACGACTGCCGGGGAGCAAATACCCGCGGATTGACCTGATACATCACCACATCTTCGGGAAGAGGCAACTGAAGACCTCCATCCGCTGTCTTATCCTGCTTGCCGGCAGGTGTGCCACAGGCTACCGCCAACGCCAGCCAAGCAGTTGAAAAAAATACTTGTTTCCACATAACTATTTCATTTTTTTCTAAAAAATCATCTATTAACAAAATTCCAGTACTATGGACAAGACCCGACATTCAGATTTCGCCACTAAACGAGTGCACCAAACCTTTCACGGAAAGCTGTTGCACCGATGCGCACAAAGACACGAATAACCCGATAAGAGAGAGACAGTCGGAATCGGAAGGTACCCAAGGCTCTATTCTTGTTTCATTCATAATACTTCGATTTTACATTAACAGCCACAAATTAATTATCCGGTTCTCCGGCCTCAACCGGAAACACAATGCAAATATCGAAAACTTAATCTAGGAAAACTAAGATACCAAAAGAAAATCTAAATCAATAGAACAATTAAAGTATACATTATCAATAATATAACTAAATTATCATACCCCAAAAAACTAAATAAAAACATAGATAAATCAAGGTTCTGAGGTGCTTTTTCTGTACTGCAAAGGCTTGTTTCACCCACGCTAATCCACTTTTCCACCGCCTGTAGATGGAAGGCATTGAGAGCACAACCGCACACCCATTTCACCTGCCGTGAAACTTGCGTGAAAGAACGATGTTTCACCAGTAAGCACTGGCAGACAAGATGTTTATAACTGCGGTGAAAGCGTGAAACTTCCGACGGAAGAAACTCTTTTTACAGGTGTGAAAGCTCGATGAAAGGGGACAAAAAGCTACCAGGCAAACGACACTATGGACCTGACGGGCAACGCAGCCGCAAGTGAAAGCAAACGCTGCCGCATGCGAAAGCCGATGCAGCCGTTTGCGTTGGCCAACAACAGCCAGATAAGGGAAAAACAAGTGTCAAGAGTCAGCATAATAGCTGTTAACTCCCAACACGATAGCAGTGTACTCCCAACATGATAGCAGTTAACTCCCAGCGCGATAGCAGTGTACTCCCAGCACGATAGCAGTTAACACTTATGCCAGAGATCTGTGACACCGGGAAGAAGAAATCAACTAAGCTTTGGGACTACCTATCTTCATCACTTCGCTCTCGAAGTCATCGCGATACAGGGATTTATTCTTCAGCTTCGAGCGGTAGGTATAAATAGTGGTTATGGAGCAGCGCAGGAAACTGGCAATGCGCGAACTATCTGATATGCCCAGCCGTATGAGGGCATAGATGCGTAGCTCGGTGGACAGGCGCTCGCCCTGCTTGGGCACTACCTGCTCCTCGGGCGGGAAGAGGCGGTTGAAGCTCTCCACGAAATGAGGATAGATATTCAAGAAGGCATTGTCGAACTCGCGGTAGAAATCCTTCAGGGCCTCGTCGATGAAGCGCGACGACTTCAGTTGCTTGTACAGCTCGTCCAGCTTGCCGGCGCCGGCCTGCTTGTTCAGCATCTTGCGGTAGGTCTCCCACTTGTCTATGTAAGCCGAGCAGAGTCCCAGGAAGCGGCCTATGTATTCTTCCTTGACGCAGTTGGCTTCTGTCAGCGAGCCGTTCATTTCCTGCTGCCTGAGGTTGGCTGCCGTAAGATCCTCATTCAGCTTCTGCAACTCCCGATTGGCTTCCAACACCTCTCGGCGAGCACGGGCCAGCTTCTTCATCTGCCCGATGACAAAGACCACCGCCGCTATCAAAAACAGGGACAGGGCACTGATGACCCACAACGACACGTAGAGCTTCTGACGCTGGGCTTCCTTCTCGCGCTGGTAGGCATTGTCTATCAGAGGCAGCATGCGCGAGGCCTGTATGTTGCGCAAGCGGGCGTTATAAAAGGTGGCGTCGGTCATGCTTTTCTTCATGTAGCGATTGGCACGCTCCAAGTCGCCTTCTTCATAAAGTAGCTCAGCCAGAACCCGAAGCGAGTTGTTCTCCTTCACCACACACCTGATGTCGGCTATGGCACTCTCGGCCAAGTAATACTTCCGCTCACTGACAGGCCTGTCGGGCTCACAGGCAAAAGCCAGGACGGAAGTCAGCACAGCATAATCGCGCGTCTGCCGGTTCAGTTGGGGCAGAATATGCCTCAACGCAGACCGTGCCTCTTCATAACGTCCCTGATCAATCAGCAACGGAGCCTGTACAACCGCGTGCATATACGTTCCCGGCGGAACTATGTGCAAGATAGAATCAAGGTAGCAGGCCCGCAGTTTCAGGTAGCGTGGACGATACTCTTTGTCCTGGGCATACTCGGCATGATACAGGTAGATATTCTCGTACGCTGTATAATAATCCTGCAACCGGCTACCCACAATGTCTTTCCTGTCTATAGTCTGCAATAAGGCTATGCCCTCGGCATAAAGTCCCGACACGGCCAGCAGGTGAGCCTTCTTCAGCTTCGACTCCACCAGCCAATCATTCCGTCCCAACATGCCGGCAATCTCTATATTACGGTTAATATAGTGCAAGGCAGAATCACAAATATAAGTTTCGTATTCGTCATGCAAACGAAGGTTTACAGCATACTCTTCTTCGGGCGACAACGCACGCGCCGACAGCGATTGCCTGATGGAAGCAATGTGACGTTGCTTTTCGGCCTCGAGCTGACGGCTGTGGAGAATAACATCATCGAGCACCGACAACAACGAGTCGAGCCGCGCCTCGGCAGCCACCGATGCAGGGCAAACTACCCAGCAGGCCAGCAAGCATCCGCACAAGAGCGTCTTCAACCGCTGTTTCATGTCTAATGCCATTCTCCACATCACATTGTCGTTTCTCATTCGAAGTCAAGCCGTTCAGAGCCTATTCTTCATACATTTTGTCTATCACTTCCTTGTAGTTCTTCGACACTACCGCACGCCTCAGCTTCAGCGTATTGGTCAGCTCACCACGTTCCATGCTGAACGGTTCAGGCAACAGCGTAAATCGCTTTATTTGCTCGTAGTGGGCAAACTGCTGCTGCAAGGTATCGATGCGTGAACGATACAAGGCCTGAATCTTCGGATGATTCAGCAAATCGGCCATGCTGCTGTAGGTAATGCCTTTGGTTTTGGCAAAATCCTTCAGTACGCCGTATGCCGGAACGATAAGGGCCGACACAAACTTGCGCTGGTCGGCAATGATGGCTATCTGGTCTATGAAGCGGTCAATGGCCAACTTCGTCTCCAAAGCCTGCGGAGAGATGTACTTGCCGTTCGACGTCTTGAACAAATCCTTGATGCGTTCCTTCAGGAAGAGTGTACGTCCCTTCAAGTAGCCGGCATCACCCGTATGGAACCAGCCGTCCTCATCAATGGCTGCCCGGGTGGCTTCCGTCTTCTTATAATATCCTTTGGTAATGGTCTTGCCGCGAAGCAATACTTCGTCATTCTCGCCAATCTTCACCTCCAAGTCGGGCATCACCTCGCCCACCGACCCGATGACGTAGTTCACCGAGGGGAAGCAAGACACCGTAGCCGTAGACTCTGTCAGTCCGTAGCCTACCACCATGTTGATGCCTACCGAATGTACAAACTCGCACACCTCATCGGACACAGCCGCTCCGGCCGTGGGGAAGAACGTACCATTCTCAATGCCAATGGTCTTCTTCAGCAACGCATAGATAGTCTTCTCATAGAACTTGTATTTCAGGTGCAGCATCAGAGGCGGCGTCTTGCCCTGTCGCAGGTAGTCTATGTTATGTTCCCTACCCACCTTGATAGCATTGAGCATCATGGACTTCCTGATACCCGTTTCCTGGTTGATGCGCTCTTGTACTCCCTGGTAAACCTTTTCCCAGAAACGGGGCACACTGCACATCATGGTAGGTCTTACTTCCTTGATGGTAGTCTGTATGTCGGCCGGACGCAGGTTAATGCACACCTGCACACCGCGTTGGATGCACACATAGGTCCATCCACGCTCAAATACGTGTGTCAATGGCAGGAAGCAAAGCGAAACATCCTTGTCCGAAATGAAAGGCAAGCGAATCTGGTGCGTACGGAAAGCCTCCAGGTAGTTGGAGTGATGGAGCATTACTCCCTTGGGCTCACCGGTCGTGCCCGAAGTGTAAAGGATGTTGGCCAAATCATCGGGCGAAGCCTGTGCCGTACGAGCTTCCACCACATCGTTGTGGGGCAAATCCTTGCCCATAGCCATGAACTCATCGAAATAAATGGAAGTCATATCACGCGGGTCGCGCACTACCGAACGGTCAAATATAATAAGCTGTTGCAGGGAATGGCAGAAACCGAATACGCTGAAAGCTGCGTCATACTGGAACTGCTCACCTACAAACAGATAACGTATCTGCGCATCATTGATAATATATTGAGCCTGGGCAGGCGAACTGGTGGCATAAAGCGGAATAGTCACAGCCCGGTTGGCAAAGGCGGCAAAATCCACATACAAACACTCCGGCTTGTTTTGCGAGAAGATACCGATATTTTCTTGCACTTCCACACCCAGCTCAACCAACGCATTGGCAGCCTGGCGAATATTGGCAGAAAACGAATTCCAGCTGATAGGAATCCATTGCGCTTTCTCATAGTCTCTGTATTTCAAGGCAATCTTGTCTCCATACTTCTCTGCCTGGCGATGAACCAGCACAGACAAATGATGATAAGTCATAATCAGTAACGGTTGAATGTTAATTTGTCACAAATATATTGGTTTTATTTGAAACTATTCTCATTACTGTATGAAATATTTCAAAGCCGGGGTTTTACGCTGAAGACTAGGCACACCATCCTGCTGGCAGGAAGCGGAAAAGAAAGTTGCAAGAATGGAGCAAATCGGGGCTGGGGGTATTAAAAAAGTGGATATGCCTTGTCCAAGCATATCCACTTCTACAAAAACAGCGTTAACTTTAACTATTCAATAAATTCACATTCTCATATTAACCAAGGCATAATAAGAGTCACAAGTACCTAAGTGAATTACATCTCTTTAAAATCATTTAATTCGGATACCATATAAAGAGCGAGTAGTTGTAACAAATAAAACACTCTTCTGCTTACCACCTATAGCCAAGGATATAGGACGTTCTTCTACTCTGATACGTTTCTTTTCTTTACCATCTTTCCCGAAAACAAAAATCTCACCATCAGCCACATAGAGATTTCCTTCTGAATCTACAACGTTGCTATATTGGCCATAAGGACATACCGTTTCCGGATTAACCAGACGTCCTTCTTCATTAACACCAACTTTGACTGTAGATTTTGTTGACTCATTAACAATAAACACTGGTTCGGTCTGACCCGGTGTCACAGAAGTAAGCGCAGCGGAGCGGCCCAAATCATAGGTTTCAGGAATTATAGTCACACCATCAGGAGCAACAAAACTATATTCCGGCATGCTTACCAGCACTTTCTCAAAGTCTCCACGCCAACGGCTGGAAGGGTGTATCACCTTCTGAACATTACTGATAGAAGAGGTTCTGACACGCTGTAACGGTTTCATCGGCATGCCGCCCTGCGACATCTCAATCGAATATGCTATGGCACTCCATCCGCTATTACCCCAACTGCTATACATCGGATTATCATCGGGAAGTCGGGATACAGATTCCTGCTGTCCGTTTACCATATATCCGGGTTGCGGGTCATAACGGCAGATAACCAACAAATTATCTTTCGTATCGGTAGCCAGGGTAAAAGGTTTCCATGGATAATCGGCAACCAACGTAACCTGTCCTGTTTCAGCAGACCATTTATAGATTTTCTTCAGACGATTCTCACAGAAATACACATTTCCACGGCTATCCGAAGTTGCACCAGAGGCCAATTCAAATCCGGTAACCAGCTTGACCGGCTTATCCATCTCAGAACAATGCTCTCTGTTGCCAGCTTCCTCTCCCGTAATCGTCAGGCGAGCAAAGTCCCACGAATGAACAGGGATAGCCTTATTCATGTCATATACAGGAAACTCTATCACAGGAAGCACCTGCGTATAGTTGTGCATGTTCCTGAAAGTGATATTCTTATTATTCCACATTCTGAAGCCTATCTCCTTAGGCATAAAGGCACGTATTACGCGATACATCCATACATTAACGAACTGTATATTCTCACAGTCGGACACTTCGGCCATATAGCTGTCAGGTCCCTCACGTCCTTCTTCCTCGAACTGGAAAGCATAGATTTTCCAATTAGAGACATTATTGAAACGTGCCTCTGTGCGCACATGGTGTTCCAACGACATGGCATAAATACGTCCCGGAGTATTTGTATTGCTTACAAACAGACCGCTTGCCGCATAAGTATTGGCTGTCCAGACATCCTTGATGGTTCCACCACCATTATTGGTTATCCACAAACTCCAGTACTGGTTGTCCCATGCCAGGTCTTTGCCTTGCTCCATTACGGGAGCAGAGGGCGAACTAATCTGCCGTATTCTTCTCCTATTGGCCCAATCAGGACGGTCGGCCGGTTTCCATAATGTACCATGGCCACCTACAAACTTTACATCATTCAAGTAAGAGTCTGCACCAGCCATCCATTTGCAACCCACGGCACGATAATTGTAGCCGCCGGTATTGATTCCTATTCCGTTCAGAATATCATCACCGCCTTCCGACGATTCCACCATAGGTACCGGAGCACCAAAGCCACTGAAAGCCGGTTCACTCTCTGACAATACAAGCTGTGTACCAAAAGGATGCAAACCTATCAGTTTTGTGCCTTGCTCCATCTTCAAGGTACGGGTAATACGATACCAACCTTGGGGTACATAAATATGCTTATGTCCTTTGATTGCTTTCTCAAAGGCTTCCGTATCATCTGCCACACCGTCTCCTTTTGCTCCAAAATCACGTACATTAACCCACGTCTCCATGGCCGGAAGCTGGGGCAAATCATTCTGAAGCGAAGCAGGAACCTTACTTACCGGTGTTATTTCACATATCTCCCGGAAAGAAGATGTTGCCGACATATTCTCATAGACCAAACCATACGTATAGTCTGCTACCTTATACTGCTTATCCTTCACTTCCACCCGTCTGCCATCAGTAGGGAAATCAACCAGTACAGGAACATTCCTGCAACTTACATTTACCATATTCAGCTGCGAGAAAGTATTGCCTACCACACTCACTTTAACGGCCGCTTCAGAAACTTGTTCCCACAGCGATGCCTCTACATGCAACCGGTCGGGAACATTCTCGGCCATTTCAAATACTACCGGCACCTTCTTTACATGCATCCCGACAACGGCAAAGCCTACTTCTTTCGTATATACGGCAGCTTTACGCTGTCCCTCAAAGTAAGTATCAACCATCATCATCGGCCATCCTGGCGATGTTCTGGAAGAAATTATTCCGTAATCACCACCCCAAAAGCAGACATCCTCCAGTTCATTGCCCACATCATAAATACCTGCCTTACCATCACCAATGTAGATATTGCAGTGACTGATAAAGCCATGCTGTGCAAAATGGGAACGGATAGCAATTGCAGCCGGATTTCTCTTTTCGATTTTAAAGTCTATATTTGACACCGCACTGTAAAAGGTACCGGCACCTGCATCCGAAGGCTCTTTACCTTCCGGTGCTATTCCACCTGTAAACCACAACATGTAGTTCTGCCCTTCCTGGAATCCGGCAGTCTCCTTGCCCAAATAAATGACCGGACGTTTCTTTCCATACCCTATCAGACGAACTGATGAAGGGACCTGAATAGTTTTGCTAATTCGGTACTCACCCTCGGGTATAAACAATATTCCAAAGTTCTTTTCCCGCTTAACCTGAAATATAGCTTGTTGAAGTGCCTCTGTAACATCCGACTTTCCATCGGCCTTGAAGCCATAATTTTCAGGAGTAAAATAGTAAGCCTCCGAATCCATCGGTTTCTGTGTATATACAGAATGCCGATTGACAGCCTGTACCAGTGTAGAACTGACAAACATTAACAGACATGCTATAAACGAAATATTTTTCAATACCATAATATTCTTACTTTTACTAATAATAAATAATTCAACTTCCACAAAATTACATCGTAAATTCAAATATCAATGAGAATATAACCATGCAACTTCGTTATTGAATAACATACCTATACAAAGAGGAACGAGCCGCGATAAACAGCATATCACCATCTTTTCCACCCACGACCAATGAAGTAGGCCTCTCAGGAACATTTATTATCTTTTCTAACTCTCCGGTTTTAGCATATACATAGATATATCCGTCTGCCACATATACCCGCCCATTCTTATCAACAGCAATACCGAATTCGCCCACATTGGCAAAATGCGTCAGATTGGAGGTGCTGCCATCAGCATTTACATCCATCCTCACCAGCCTGTGATTATATTCATCTGCTGCATAAAGTGGTTGTCCGGGAATAGCAGTCTGCACCGATGAGGAGCGTGCAAAGTCATAATACTCCGGAATAATGGTCTTTCCATCAGGTGCCACAAAGCAATAGGCAGGTCTCCACAACGATATCTCGTCAAAATCGTGCAAATCGCGCCACCTGTGTGACGGATAAATAGCTTTAGCCACCTCCTTCAATTCACTCATCGGTTTCCGCTCCAACAAGTGTATCGTTTTTTCCGGTTTCTGCGTATCTATAGCGTAAACCCAAGTAGCAAAACCAGAGTTTCCCCAATGACTAAAGGTTGTATTGGCAGCATCTGGCAGTTCTGTTACTGTCTCCTGCTGTCCGTTTATCAGATAGCCGGGTTGTGGGGTATATTTAAAGAATACCAGCAGATTATCCTGAGTATCGCATGCCAGCGACAACGGTTGCCATGGAAAGTCTGCAACCAACGAAAGCCGTTCTGTCTCTGCATCCCACTTATAAATACGCCTCATGCGTTGTTCGCTGAAATATATATTCCCTTTACTGTCACGGGCCATACCTTCGGCATACTCAAATCCTGTTGCCAGTTTTTCTACCTCAGCCTGACGGGCATGCAAAGGAGTCAGACGAGGCTCATCACCTGTAATAGTCAACCGTGTAAGCTCCCAAGGACGCACATCTTGTCCTGTGTTTATATCATAACATAGCAAATCCGTCGTAAAGCGCATCTGAGTAAAGTTGTGTACATTATAAAACTCAATATCCTTACAGTTCCAGGTACGCACGGCATAAGGGAAAGGAGTATTGATTCGGATTACCCGGAAAAGATACAGATTAGCGAATAAGATATCAGAACAATTCTGCAACTCTATCTGCTGACAATCCAAGCTCTCGCGAGACTCTTCCTCCAACTGCAGAGCATAAACCTGCCAATTGGAAACATTCTTAAAATGCACTTCATTACGCACATGATGTTCGACAGACATCGCATAAATACGTCCTGGGGTCTGTGTATCACTTACATACAAACCATTGGTAGCATAAGTACTAGCACTCCATATATCCTTAAATACGCCGCCACCTCCATTTGTTATCCACAAACTCCAATGCTGATTATCCCAAGCCTTGTCCATTCCCGGATAGACAACCGGTACTTCAGGCGTACTAATCTGTGGCTGTGAATGTTGCTTTTTCTGAGAAGAGATGGCACCTTTCTCCATCGTGCCATGTACTCCAAAAAACTTCACATCATTCATATACGAATCTTGGCCAGCCATCCACTTACAACCTACTGCCCGATAATTATATGCTCCTGTATTCAGACCTATTCCCGAAACAATATTGTCCCCCCCCTGAGGAGTTTCCAATAAGGGAACAGGTGTTCCAAATCCACTAAAGGCAGGAGTACTCTCTTTCAATTTCAATTGAGTTGATACCGGATTTAAACCTATCAATACCGTATTTGGTTTCAACACAATACTTTCTGATACGATATACCAGCCCTGAGGTACATAGATAACCCGATATTGTTCTATCGCCTTCCGGAAAACATCCGTATCATCAGTCACTCCATCGCCCTTAGCTCCCAGTTCTCTGATATTCACCCATTCTTTCATCGGTGGCATTGATTTAATGTCATCTTTAAAAGGAGCAGGTTTTTCAGCCAAAGCCTCCATCTCAACTACTGTCTCATACTTAGGAAGTGATGCCATATCAGCCACATGAATGCCGTAAGAGAAGTCCTTTACGCAATATATATCAGATTTACCAAGGACTTTGTTACCAGACTCTCTGTAAGACACAAATACAGGTACTTTATCACACAAAATATTGCGCATACTAAGCTGATTAGGACTCAACCCTTCATTACCCAACACGATGGCAGCCTTCTTCACCTTCTCAAACATGCAATCCTCCATATAAATCTTATCAGAACGATTAGGATTAACCTCAATTACGGTAGGTACATTACGTGCTTGCAAACGTACGATTGTCAAACCACCTTCCTGTGTACGAATAGCAGCCTTACGCTGTCCCTCAAAACAGGTATTCAATATCATCATCTGCCAGCTTGGCGATGTTTTTGTTGTATAAATACCATATTCACCTCCAAAGAATCGGACATCCTCCATCTCATTACCTACATCAAACAAGCCGGCCTTTCCCTTACCAATATGTATATCGACATGAGAAACAAAGCTATGCTGGGCAAAATGAGTACGCAAAGCTACCGCATGCGGATTTCCATCCTCTATACGCAAATCTATATTAGATATAGCACTATAGAAGGTTCCAGCACCGGCATCACGGGGCTTTTCATTCTCATTGACTAGATTATCTGTAAACCAAAACATATAGCGAGCCTTTCCTTTATCATCAGTCACTTCCTGCTGATAGCCAGGAGAATTCTTTGCCAAAAAAATAATAGGTCGCTTTTTGCCATACCCAATCAGGCGAACAGCCTTTGGTATATAGATCGTCTTCGTTATCTTATACTTACCCTCTGGAAGAAATACTATTCCAAAATTATATTTCTTTTTCACCTCATTTATAGCATTCTGCAGAGCATCACTCACATCCATGCTTCCGTCAGCTTTAATAGCATAATTATCAGGAGTAAAATATACAGCCTCCGGATCCTTTGGACATAGTTCATAAACAGACCTGCTTTCTACAGCGGCAACCTTCACAAGAGTTACCAGCAACATACAAACATTCAATAATAGTTTTTTCATAATTATCCGTGCATTGTTTACAACAAAGCATTTTACTAATTTAACAAAATACCAGAAGGAAACAATATCAATACCTGACGCCATCCCAAAGCATTGCCCAAAAGGCAATCAACTACCTCTATCAACTGTCATATATAATTAATTGTGTCTGCGCCTTTCTATATGAGTGATGAATGGACTTGCCAGGCAGGCTTAAAGTCCATTCATCATAGAAAAATCAACATATTAATCCTCGTACACCCGCTAAATTTGAATATAAGATATACATCAGATAAATATATAGTTATCCTCTCAATCTGATATAGTTATTGAACTGCAAAAGGAACATTTGCGGTTGCCACAAAACCAGTATTATCCAATACATATACATATAAACGATAATATCCTTTCTCTGACATAGACAACTGCAATGAGTTAGTATCAGTAACTTTAACTTCCCCAACTCTGTCAGGACGAGGCTCGTATGCACCACCCGTAGCGGTAATTGTTGCCTCTTTCAATACTTCCCATACATAAGTCAACTTATCACCTTCTCTATCCGACACATCCACTCTTCCATCAAAAGACTGATTCACTTTTACATAAGGATTAAATGAGATATCATTAATTGTCATATTCTTAACAACAGGAGCTGTTTGCTTCGGCTCTGCTTTTGTCCATACTCTTTCCATAGCCTCTACCATAGGAGTCTTCTCACCTTTCAAAGGAAGCCCCTCCACATCGTCTTCTACAAACATACAGAACCAGGTCGGTGTGCGTTCCTCCTTCTGTCCCCACAAGAACACAAATGAGCCCATACAACGAGGATCACTGGCTATCGCATTCTTATACCGTTCCTCATACACAATTCTTTTCTCCTCACTTGTCTGTTCAATAGGAGCCTTCCAATCTGTGAGTTTTGTCTCCCACCATCCTGTAGGTCCCCATTCCGTAATCAAATAAGGACCTTTATAAGATGATTCGGCAAACACCTTCTTCACATTCAAAATATCACCATAACTATTAATTCCAACAAAATCCAGATTTGGAGCATATTGAGCTATTAACTCCAATGCCGCCGGATGATGAGAAATCACCGTTGAGACCAAATGTCTGGAATCTATAGATTTTATTTCATTGGCTAAGATACCTACAAATTCCCATGCTGTAGGAGTATTAGCTGCATTATCCAGTTCTATTTCATTACCAATACCCCATGCAAAAATACTAGTGTCATTCTTAAAAGTCTGTGCCAGCAATCGCACTTCCTCTATTTTCTTCTGCCTAAAATCCGGATCTGAATATTTAGTTGAATCTTTGGGTAAACTAATACCCTGCATAACATACATGTGATTCTTACGTGCTAATTCCAAATCCTTTTGAATAGACTCGACATCTCCTCCCCATGTCCGAAACGCATTTGCGCCACTTGCAGATGCAATATCTAATCGATTCGTACCACCGACACCATTTATATAAGTAGTACGTCCATTTATACATACATTCCAACCTGTTGCAGATTCCTTCACTGCAACTCCATCTTTATCCGACGTTCCACTGCATGCCGTTAATGCAGCCATACACATAATACCATATAACAATGTTTTCATATCGTTTTTCTTTTTAATAAACAAATAATATCATATACAATTAAACATAGTAGACATGTTTGCCAGTTTATTCATTCCATAAATCAGGAATCAACTCATGACCTCGAGCATTATTAGGTATCTTATCAAAAGGCATTCTTTCACCTTTATGTATTTTATACAAATGCTTGGCTGTTTCCATCATAGCCTGAACCTGTTCCTCATAAGGGCGATCTGTTACATCTATTAAACCACAATTATAGTTTTCACCATCTCTTCTTCCCGTCAAGTCCTGATCACACCACTGAAAATATCCAGTGCCGACCAACGCCGGATGTGCATAAGCATTCTCCGTATAATAGCGATAAGCCACTCCACGTTGTTCCTGCGAATCTACCTGCCACAAAGACTGAGCCATTCCTCTGTCCACTGTACCAAAATGATATTCTCCAATCAACAAAGGAAGGCCAGTTAATGTACTAGCACGATTTAACATGTCAGGATTAGGACGAAGATCATAGCAATTGAAACTAAACACGTCAAAGACCTCGCCACAGGCTCTCAATATCCGCTCATCCAACTTCATTATATTACCAAAACGAATTCCCAGATTCAAATGTTGCGGATCATGCTTCTTCAAAAAGTCATCAGTCAACTTCAAAAACTTACTAAATGTATCAATGATAAAAGCAGTCCTATTTTCCTTTGTATCGCCCACCTTCTGCAAATAAGCCTCCAGTTCTCTTTTTATAGGTCTGTCCTTTCCTTGCAAAATAATCTCACACAGTCTACTTTCCTCATCCAACCAAGCAGGTTCATTTCCAATAAAGTAGCCTATCAACCAAGGATTCCCAACAAAAGGTTTAACAAATTTCTCCAGATTTTCATCTAAAGTTTTTGTATAGGAAGGATCATATATATCACATAAGCCCATCAAATCATCTGCGATTCCAACACCTGATAATGGGACCAGGAATGCCTTCCTGTTTTTCAACATAATATCACGGCTTGACCAATTCGCTATGGTATTAATTCCCCATTTATCCATACGCTTAAATACCATATCAATAGCCTTTTCCTTAAAATCATCACCATATCGGCGATATAAATTCCATAAGCCATACGAATATGACACCTCTCCATTTCTATCAACATTACCCATTTTACGCATAAGGTCTTCAGGAGGTAATTCTTTATACATGTCAGAACGCTTATTGTAATCACGAACATGCAAACCATTTCCAATACCAACACAATCAACACCTACAGAAAGAAACAAATAACCCTCAGGGTCAACCAACCACCAACGATCATCTATCTTTTCAGTACGGAAAAATCCGGTCCCTTTTACACGCTGAGACATATATCCACCGTATGTTGAGTAATCATACGATCCACTTTTCATATTACGTTCTTCTTCTTTCCAAGCACGTTCCAATTCCTCCAAAGAATGTATCTTCCCTGGCCAATCCATAAGATTTGATTGCCCAAATTCATCCACTGCAGGTTTTTCACCCATATACATATCACCAGGATCTTCAACTGATAAAGAAATAGAACGTAATTCTATCGTAGGATTACCTATAGGTTTCCTCATGCGCAATCCTATTGAATCTACCTGATGCAGAGGGCCGCGCTTACCACCCAAATTTATCCAACCTGTATAACGAGCATAATTATTTGTAGCAGCTAAATCGACTCTAGGATCTGGCAAATCTGTAAAAAACTTCAATGGGATTGCCAATTTATTCCAAGCATTTGGCACATAAGACATTATACGAAGTTCATTATATCCTGTTTTCGTCGTGAAACCTAACTGAAAACGTTGCGCCGTACTACTCTTAAATTCTACCACTACATAGTTATATCCATCCCAATCTGCTGGAAGCTCAGAATTTAAATCCTTTAAAGCAAATTTTTGTCCCGATACTTCCTTTGTGCTATCAAATTGAACACAAAAATCAGGCTTTGTTTGTCCACAAGCACATAAACATACAGAGCCTATTAACACCAATGCTTTACCTAATATCTTTCTCATTTTTCAAAATTTTAGTATCACAGTACAATAATAAATATTAGCCTGCCTTAAACAATCATACCGAATTTCCATAATAAATAAACATCAAACTGTTTATTCCACTCTATTCAGACTACCATATAAAGCAGGCCATTACTCAACTATAACAGTCAATCCATAAAATCCAAATGTACCTTACTCCAGACATTCGCAGGATTCATAAGTAAAGCTTCTTTATATTTACGGACAGCCATATCCTTCTTACCCAAACCTTCATAAGCTAAGCCTTCATAATACAACCTTGAAGATTTTCTTTTATCTGCCTTTACATTGCCTTCACCAAACTGAGAGAAGAAACTATTAGTTTCCTTATCCAAATTCTCCAATATTTCATTCAGCAACGCATTCGCATCTTCCTTCTTGTTTTGCTTCTGTAAAGCCATTGCTTTATAATAAACAGCCTCTGTGTCCTTCTCTACATTAACATCCATCACTTTACCATACATTACTTTGGCCTTATCCATCAATTTTTGTTGTTCATAAACAGAACCTGCGATATAATAAATTTTAGCATACACCGAACGCCCATAAAGTCCTATTGGATAATTCAACGCTTTATCCAAGTAATCATTAGCTTCCTTATAACGTCCTTTTGCAGAACACTGCATAGCCAAAACGAGGTAACTATTCAGATAATTATCCTGTTGCTCACGAGCTCCTTCCGATTCAATAATAAAGTTCTCATCCATAATTTTCAGAGCTTCCTTATAATTACCATTCTCCATAGCTCGCGTAGCCATCCTAAGGACTGTCTCAGGACGCTGTCTGACAACAGAAAAGTTCTTCTTCAACAATGCATACTTTTCTTTCGTACTGAGCTTATTGGCGTCATTCAATTCATCCAACTCAAATAAAAGGCGTGCATCTTTCTTATTCCGTTCAAAAGCATTTCTCATATATTCCAGTGCCTTAGCATCATCCTTTCCATATTTCTGATATGCCAATGCCAAATTACGCCATGTAATATAAAATTCCGAATCCTTCTTTAAAGACTCTTCCCACAAAGCTATCGCCTTTTGAGGTTGATATTCGAAATAAAGATTTCCTAAATAATAAGCAGCCTTTGCATCCTCAGCGTTCATTCTCATAGCAGATTCTAATATAGGAATTTCTTCCCAACGGAATGGATAACAATAATCAGAAGGCATACTCGCCGCTTTCTTATAATAACTTAAAGCTTCCTGCTTATTATTCTGCTTTTCTGCATAATAGCCTAAAGTATAATATAACATCGGATACGTATTATCTTTATGTTCCAAACGTTTCAATATATCAGCAGCCTCCTTATAAGCTGAAATCTGAGCATACTCAAATGACAATTCTGTATACAATTGTACATCATTCAATAACCATTTATCTAATTTATCTAAAACAGAATTCTCACCATCAAGATTATACAATTCATTTTGAGCCATTAAATCTATTTTACACGTATCCAAAGCTTGTACCAACAATGACTTGGCATCATTTTTCCTTCCCAACATACGCAACACATATGCTTTCAAATCAATAGCACGCATATTATCCGTATTAGTTGAAATAGAAAGGTCCAAATGATACAGAGCCGTCTTATAATCTTTATTCATGCAATCCAAGGAAGCTAACTGGAAATAAGAAGCCGTATGCCATGCCGAAGACCAGGAAGCTCTGTAAAAACAATCATAAGCCTCCTTATTTTTCCCTTGTGCACGCAATACGACCCCCAAGTAATACAAAGCTTCTCCATCTTTAGGACGCGTGTAATTTGATGTAATCCGCTTTACTGCTGTTCTCAGATATCGCTCAGCTCCTTCCCAGTCGTAACGTTTTATACAACGGATGCCTAGTTGAGTATTCACATCATAGTTTTCAGGATCGCGGGCCAAAGCCTCTTCATAATAAGGCATCGGATCAACTGAAGCATTATAAAACTGTTCCAAACGCAAACCAGCCAAATACAACTCCTCTACCGATTTCATTTCTTTAGGTTTAGCAAAAGGCTTCAAAGGTTCCGGACGTTTTTCATCTACTGCCATATATACAGCAGGCTCATACTCCAATAACACCTTTCCCTGGTTATCGCATAGACTCATTTTCAAATCAAGTTCACCAATACCTTCAGGCAATGTACACTCAATTTTTTGTGGTGCAGCAGGGCTAATTGTTACTTTTTTACGATAAATATCTTTCCCAGAAGCAACAACAATTACCTCAGCATCTTTCACCAACTCCGTAGAATTCAATCTTAAATCAAGTAAATTACCTTTTATAAAGTAATTCAAGGCTCCTTTCCGGTTAGCATACTTCAAGCCACCCAACTCACGAATAGGAAACCATACCATTTTACCTATTTTGGTTTCATAAGGCTGCAACCAACTATAATCCGGCTGATTATCTGTATAGAATCCTGCCATTAACTCGATATATCGCCCATCGGCATCTGTTAATCCTTCATTCGTCTTCAGGCCGTTCGGATTATTGCCATCTGCCCAATACTTCATTCCCGGACATATATAATGATTACCTATCCATGCTGTTCCCGCTTCTTTATTATGATCATAGCCACAGAAATAATCCTCCTGCGGATTCCAAGAGAAGAAAGAAGAAGGTACATGGGTATTTTTCCACCAACTGATATCCATGCCTGTAAAATCATAACCATTAAACCAGCTGTCGGCAATAGGCCATGAAGTCATCTGATTCTTTCCATGAAAAGTCACATATTTAACCGAAGGTGGGAAAATAACCTGATAAGCCGAATCACAATGCACAGCAGGATTAGCCCAAAACAAAAAAGAATTAGAAATAGCTGTTCTGTTCTTTGGATGAATTGTCATCTCTATAATAGAAGAACCGGGAAACACTGTATAACCGATAACTACCTCCATTCTATGTAGTCTATCCCAACTACGTATCCAAACAGTCTTACTGCCATCTTCCTTTTCTTCTATCTGATAAGCCATCTTTTCCACCGTATTAGAACCATGGTGATGAGGATATCCCCACGCCAAACTACCCGATATCCAATTTCCCTGCATACCAATCAAAGAAGGCTTTACCACATGATTGTGATACAAATAATTATATTGATTTGTCTTATCGTCCGCATAATAAATACGCCCGCCCAATTCCGTACTTATAGCCAAATCAATATAATCATTCTCAATATGAATCATGGGATGTTCCGTATCTCTCTTATTTGCAGTCAGTCCATCATCAAATGGATAAGGATAGATTCTGCGTTGCACTCCCTGATGACTTTTACCCTCATAGAAGCGGGGCATTACATTAGGAGGATTCTGTTGATATGAAGGAATGTTATATACTTTTTCCTCCAGTTTTACTTCACCGACCTGTTGGGAATAAGCCATAATAGCACAACATCCCCACAAAGAAACTGCTAAAAAACGTCTATTCATCATGGTATATAAATAAATTAAGGGGTTAGACAGCATGCAATACTCTCCTTTCCAAGACAGTATTAAGCATCCGCCTTCTCACAAGTCTATCAAATAAAATCCTTATATAAAATGCCAGAATAGGCTTAAAATAGAATAAACTTATAAAGATAATTTCTTACACTTCATAAATTTAAAAAAAGAAAAGTCCTTTCTTTGCCATATCACTAAGACATCATTCACAACAAGAAAGGACCCTTCAAATAACAACCTTATTTATTCAAATTCGGATTAAGCAATTCATCATGCTGAGGAATCGGGAATAAATAATCAGCTTCTGTGATTTCATGTAAAGGCTGATTATCAGCAGGATTCTTCTTAGCAACTACATCCTTAAGAATTTCCAAACGAACTAAATCAAACCAACGTACACGCTCACCACATAATTCCCAAGCGCGTTCTTGTACACATTTATCTGCAAATTCAGCAGCAGACAGACCGCTGTAAGTATCCAAGCCTGCACGTTCTCTAATCGTATTCAAGCACTCATAAGCTAATGCATCAACACCTTCACCAGAGCGAGCCTTAGCCTCAGCATAGGTCAAAGCAGTCTGACTGAAACGCAACATACGCATAGGTATAGAAGAATCAAATGCATAATAGTTCGGAGCATCTTCGCTCTTCATCAATTTCTTAAAGTACGGTCTTGGATTTTTCAACTCCTGCCAATTATAGTGAACTCCGTCTTGAGTAACAAATTCTGTTGCGAAAGTGGCATCCTTACGAGGACCTTCTGGAAATTCGTTATAGAAAGTCAATTCTGAGAATACAACATCCCAACCACCCAACTCTCCAGGATAGGCCCAGAAACCATACATAGCATTGATGGTATTACCATTGGATTTGTTGCAAGGAATAGTAAAGATATCCTCCTTATTAATTCCTGAATTTGTTTCATCATTTTCAAACAGAACTGCATAAGAATCTTCAAAATCAAAACCATATTTAGCTCTATCATCCAAAACTTGTTTAGCTGTTGAAGCGGCCAGCTTATACTTATCAGTTTCTTTCAAAGGCCATCCTGCTTCTGACAGATATACTTCAGCCAACATAGCTAATGCCGAGCCCTTATTGGGACGTCCCGGCTCACCATTCCGACGGCTATCGGACAAACGAGATATAGCTTCACCCAAATCTTGTTCAATCTGCGTATATACATCTTTCACTGAAGCTGGTTCCTTGGAAATATCATCCACATTAAACACAGAAGTCAGTACCAAAGGAACCTCACCATGACATCTAACCAACCAATAATAGCTGGCTGCACGAATAAAATAAGCCTCTCCTACAATTTGCTTAATCACTTCAGCATCACCTACACACGCCTCATAATTCTCCAACACATTATTGGCTCCCTGAATAGCCTTATAACATCCCCAATAAACAGCGGGAGAACTTGAATTCGTATTTTTTACATCATATCTGTCATACTCCTGAGTATTACCCGTACCAGGAGGGCAGGTCAGATCATCACCACCAAGTGTCATTTCTGTTGCCCATCCATTCGTAAAACCGTATGTCCAGCAATTGGCCCAGCCTCTGTATGCTCCAACCAAAGCTGATTCAAGTCCATTTTGAGATGTCAACACATTATCAAAAACCTTTCCTCTCGTATCTTCTTCCAAGAAATCTGAACAAGCTGTTTGTCCACACAAGATCAAACCTGCCAATGCATATTTTGCTATATTATTTCTCATAATCTATTAACATTTAAACTAATTACAATAAGATAAAACTGTTATCATTGATTTAGAAGGTAATATTCAGACCCAGTGTATAAGTCTTTGAGTTAGGATATGCACCATAGTCAATACCCTGTTGAACATCTGATGTTCCACCACCAACGTTACTTGATTCCGGATCAATACCTTTATACTTAGTTATTGTAAACAAATTAGTTGCACTTAAAGACACTCTGAAATCAGCAAAGTTTTTCACCTTGAAGTCATAGCTTAAACTCAAGTTTTTCAAACGTAAATAATTAGCATTCTCCAAGAATAATGTTGACTGAGGCTCCCACTTACTTGTCGGACTCCATGCCGGCAACCAGGCGTTCTCATTTACACCAGGTATATAACGTTCCTTAATTTCTGCCAATGTAGCCTGACGTGCATCACGGTCACCCATCAGGTGCAGACCTCTTGTAAAGTTCAGCTTATCAGCGCCAAACGAACCTTGGAAGAATGCATTCAAAGTAAAGCCTTTATAAGTCACTGTATTATTCCATCCTAAAGAATATTTCGGCATACCACAACCTATAATCTGATAGTCCGAACCATCTATAGCATAATTACCATCTAAGTCCTCATATCTTGCATCACCAGGCTTGCAACCATACTTGGCAGCTTCTTCTGCTTGATCCTTTCTCCAAGGACCCAAATACTTCAATCCCCACAATGAACCTAATGATTCACCAACTTGATAAACAAAAGCAGGTTGACCATTCAAACCTATTACATCCGTATTGTCAAAAATACGTGTCTCGTCACCAAGGTTTGTCACTTCATTCCTAACAGAAGAGAAGTTAAAGGTGCTTTCCCAACCCCAATCTTTAGTTGAAATAATTTTAGCTGTAATATTTAATTCAACACCTTTATTTTCAATGTCACCTACATTAGAAACGATGCTACCGCCACCCAAGAAGTAAGGTACAGACTTATTCAACAGCAAATCACGAGTATGTTTCTGGAAATAATCCAATTCAACATTCAAACGGTTATTAAAGAAACCAAGTTCAAGACCTAAATCTAATTGTTCAGTAGTTTCCCACTTCAAATCAGTATTACCAGGATTGCCCATCTGAATACCATTTGTACGACCTCCTGTTGTAAAGGCATAATAAACAGAAGTATTGTAAGCAGCCAGTGTAGCATAAGGAGATATAGCCTGACTACCTGTCAATCCCCAGCTTGCACGCAATTTCAATTTATCAAAGATATTAAGTTTCTTAATAAACTCTTCATTGCCAAGATTCCAAGCAATAGCCGCTGCTGGGAAAGTACTGAACTTATGACCATCAGCAAATTTAGAAGAACCATCACGACGTACCGATACAGAGAATAAATATTTATCCATCAATGTATAGTTAATACGTCCCAAATAAGATAACAATGCCCACATAGAATAATCAGAACCAACAGAGTTAGATGCAGCTTGTGCCAAGTTATCGTATTTCAATTCTGCGAATTTCAGATTAGATGCACTTCCATTTAACGATTCCCAGTCATATTTCTGAGTTTCCAAAGCTACAACAGCATTGATATGATGTATATCTTTAAATACCTTATCATAAGAGATTTGCGTTGTTGTCTGAAGAGTTACTGCCTGATTGTTTGTCTTCGATGCACTAGGAGAGTTATTAGAAGCATAATTACCGCTCCAAGTTTTGTTATTATAGAATCCCAAATCAGCTGCAGCTTGGAAATCAGCACTCAAACCCGGAATAATCTCATAACGAGCACCTCCCATTACATTGACGAATGTACGCGAACGCAAGTTCTCGGTATCATAAATCATCGAAAGTGGATTAGTCTTGATTGAACCTACAGGGTCTGAAATTACATATCCTCCGTTTCCATCGTATGGATTTGTAGTAGGAGCCCATGCCAAAGCTTGAACTACAGGATTACCTGCACCTGTACGACCCTGATTATTCTTTCCTGAAGCATATGTTCCGTTGGCATTGAAACGGAAAGACAGTTTCTTATTAACTTTTGTATTTACATTAGCTCTGATTGTATAACGGTCAAAACCCGATTCACGTACAATACCGTCCATGCTCAAAAAGTTTCCAGAAACGCGATATTGAGTTTTTTCCGTACCGCCTGATATGCTTAACTGATGTTGAGTAGAAACTGCAGTCTGGAATACAGCATCATTATAATCAAAACCGCCTGTACGATAGTATTCTTCAATCTGTTCAGGTGTAAACTTCAGATTCTCTACACCCATAGCTTTATCATGCTCATTAACGGTTGTAGCAAAGTCACCTGCGCTCAGCATCTCATATTTCTTTATCTGATTGGATATTGATACACTTCCCTGGTAGCTAACCGATACCTTACCGTCTTTACTACCACTTTTAGTAGTAACTAAAATCACACCATTGGCACCACGAGAACCATAAATAGCTGTAGAAGAAGCATCTTTCAACACTTCAATAGATTTAATATCATTAGGATTGAGCAAATTAAAGTCAGCTCCAACGAAACCATCAATTACGAACAGAGGGCTGTTATCTCCCAATACAGAATTCGCACCACGAATACGGATACGTACATCACCACCAGGAGCACCTACAGTGTTAGAAATCTGCAAACCAGCAGCACGTCCTTGCAAAGCCTCATCAATACGAGTTACATTCTGGTGCTCATAAGAGTCACTGCTAACCGATGACAAAGAACCGGTTAAATCACTTTTGCGTGCGGTACCATAACCAATAACCACAACTTCATCCAATGCTTGAGTATCTTCTTTCAGGGTAATATTGATAGTCCGTTGAGAACCTACTGTAGCTTTTACAGACTGGTAACCTATAAATGAAAAGACAAGCACGCTGCCTTCTGAAGGAACTGCTAACTTATAGTTACCATTAAGATCTGTAATAGCACCAACGGTAGTACCTTCAACCTGTACAGTAACACCAGGAATCGGTTCTCCAAAAGCGTCCACTACGCGACCTGATACACTAATATCACTTTGGTCTGTGTTTTGCGAACGCTCTGTGTTTTTCGCTGTAGACAGAACAATATAAGAGCCTTCTATGGCAAAACGGACATCAGAATTTCCAAACAAGTCCGTCAATACTGTATTCAATGGTTTATCTACTACATGGAGGGAAACGTTGCGATGTACATCTACATCCTTATTATAAACGAACAGATAATTTGACTGTTCTTCAATATCCCCCATAATGTGAAGCAACTCCGCATTATTCTGGTTAATAGTTATCAAAGAATTTAAAGATTGAGCTCCTGTAGCATACAAATTGCACACACATGCAAATAGCAAGAAACAAAACATAGCCAATGACCTGAATACGACAGAGGCATGAAAAGCTTTGGACACAAAATTGTTTTTCATCAAATGTGCTCTCATACAATTAAGTATTATTAAAAGAAGGTTACAAATAAAAAGTAGTTAAACAAAGTGCTGCCAAACACAATATAACAGTTTGGCCATAGTGAAATAAATGTTTTTCAAGTTGTATTCATAGGCATTAAAATTTAATTTAAGGGTTAATATTTCAACGTATATATATCGTATTTCCGTCCTCAGAACGCTCGAAATCAAAATATACATCTTTCTGCAAGACACGCAACAGGTTGTCTATGCCATCCGATATGCGAAATTTACCACTGAATACGTGTCTGGCCAGTCCGGTGTTTTCCACTTCCATATCCACGCCGTAGTATTTCTCTATGCGTTTCATCAGTTCCACAAAGTTTACGTCCGTAAAGCAAATCAGGCCCTCTTTCCATCGATAGATATCATAGTCAACAATGGGTGCCACATCCAGTTTACCGTTCTTAAGGCTAACCTGCTGGCTGGGCGAAAGATAAATTACGTCAGCTGGGCTGTAATTGTTGTCTACCTTTATCTTTCCCTCCATCAGGGCAGCCGAGAATGTGTTCTTGTCCGAGTAGGCATCGACATTGAATTTGGTTCCCAATACTTCCACATCACACATCTGCGTATGTACCACAAACGGTTTTTCCTTGCTTTTGCTAACCTCAAAGTAGGCCTCGCCATCCAGTTCCACCTTACGGATATCGCCGGCAAATGCAGCCGGATAGCTCAGGGTGGAGCCTGCATTCAAGCACACCCGGGTTCCGTCGGCCAGCGTCAGGTTGGCACGTTGCCCCAGAGGAACGCTTACTACATTCACAGCCTCTTCCAGCTGTTCATAGCGACCGTTCATCCAGAAGTAGGCAGCAAAGAAAGCAATGGCAAACACAGCAGCCCACTGCACCGAATGACGCCCCACATAGCGCAGCGTTCTGTATATCACGCTACGGCGGGGCTGGACAGCCTGTCGGTCATCGGCCAGCAACATGGCGTCGAAAAAGGCACGCTCGTCGAGTAACTGTTGTTGATGCTTGCCATCTTCTTCCAGCCACGACTTTATCTGTCGTTTCTCTGCATCCGAGGCTTCGCCCGCAAAAAATCTATGTAAGGTTATTTTTTCCATGTTCTTTCCGTTGTCTGTTATTATAAGCAAGCGAAAACAGAAGAACCCTAAACGAAAATGCAGTTTTTTGTGTTAACAAATCATAAAGACAAAATAAGGCAACCAAACGGCTGCCCCCTCTATCAACGTCAACATGACATTTCGTCCAACCAATGGCTACACATCAATAGCCAAAGCGGGAAGTAATCCTTCAGTACCACACGCAATACACGCAGAGCCTTTGATATATGATACTCCACGGCCTTGACCGAAATGCCCAGTGCAGCAGCAATCTCCTTGTTGGACTGCGAGTGATAGCGGCTCCGCAGCAATACTTCACGCGTCTGTGCCGGCAAGGCAGCCAAAGCACGCTGTACCAGCGCCTGTATTTCGTGCGACATCAGTAAGTCTGGATTGCACGCCTCCAGAGTAGTTATTTTCAGTTGCAGTTCCCATTCCTCCAATGAATGAAAATCGGACTTGACCTGTTCTTCCAACGCCTGACGCTTCAGGTAGTTGAGACAGCGGTGCTTCACCACGGTCAGCAGGTAAGCCGACAGGTTGCTGTTGTCAATCGTGGCCCGGTTTTCCCAGTAATACATGAAACTGTCGTTCACTATATCCTCTGCCTCCTCGTCTGTCTGCACATACGAGCGGGCGAAACGGATAAAGCGACGGCTATATTCCGTGTAAAGCTTGTTGAAAGCCAACATTTGTTCTACCTGAAGAGACATGGGATTCGTTTGCTAGTTTTGGGCAAATATAAACCAAATATTGCAGAAAACGAAAGAAAAGCCGAAAACTATAGGCCACACACCCAAGCCACAAATACAGTACACCGCAACCGTACTATGAATTCCAGCAAAAAGGAGAGCGATATTTTTTCATTACATCAAAGAGGTTCATAGATAAAAACTCCACCTTGTCTACCCGCACAGGCTGCACCCCGTTTGAACGACAAAAGAACAGCATTCCATCCTACCCCAATCGCCTTTCTGACGCATCTGCTTCGTTCCTCCTTCGTTCAAAGGTACCCAAAAGCGAAGAAAGAACGAACAAGGAACGAAGGAGGAACGAACAAAACAGGGTTCGGGAGAGGGTGTCGGGAGATAAAAAGAAGGAATAGACTACTGAATACTGACAACCGGGAAGGAGAATGGAAAGCGTAGAAATCAATAGTAATAAATCAATACTTATAAGACTATATAAAAAGAGAGGAGGAGCAAAGGGAGGGAGAAAAAGTCAGCCGGAAGCAAGCATGAAGAAGAAAAGCGAGCTGCTGACGGGTCAACAGAATCGAAACCTCAGCCACCACCAATGCAAAATTCCTGCCAGCATCCTACCATCCCATCGCCATGTCCGTACTACGAAAAACAATCGCTACGGGACGCTTTCTTTTTTACTGATTTTTATTTAAATTTGCCACGTAACGGGAAGGAGTTACTCACAAACAACACCCGAAACATAGAAAAACACACGTGGCAACCATGGAAACAACCCGCAACAACATATTCGCTACAGGAATGCACAGGCTGCTGACCGACTGCCAGACGACGCCATACCTGCACTCCTAAGCACAAAGGCTTCGTAAGAAGAGCCTGACAGTAACCCACGCTTTTCCTGCCCGGGCAGGCAAGGCGTTTTGATATACCCGGGGCGATAACGTGTAAATTCAACACTTAATAATTGATAGTATACGCCATGAAAAACATCATCAGACAAGCGGCGGCAGTGATAGGCCTCAGCCTGGCCACAACGCTCCCCGCACAGCCTCAGCAGGCCGACAACGCCAGCGACAAGTGTTCGGCCTACCTGTTCACTTACTTCACAGGCAACCACATCAGCCAGGAAGCCGTGTGCTATGCCATCAGCGCCGACGGCTACACTTACCGTGCACTGAACGGCAACAGGCCGGTCATCGACTCGAAGGTCATCAGCTCGACCGGCGGCGTGCGCGACCCGCACATATTGCGCTGCCAGGACGGCAAAACGTTCTACATGGTAGTGACCGACATGGTGTCGGACAACGGCTGGGACTCCAACCGAGCACTAGTCATGCTGAAGTCTACCGACCTCATCCACTGGTCGCACTCGGTCATCAACATGCAGAAGCGTTACCCGGGACAGGAGAAGCTGAAACGAGTGTGGGCACCGCAGACCATCTTTGACCCCGAGGCCGGAAAATACATGGTCTACTGGTCCATGCAGCACGGCGACGGGCCCGACATCATCTATTATGCCTATGCCAACCCCTCCTTCACCGACCTGGAGGGTGAACCCCGTCCCCTCTTCCTACCTGCCAACGGCAAGTCGTGCATTGACGGTGACATCGTGCTGAAGGATGGCACCTACCACCTGTCCTACAAGACCGAGGGCCACGGCAATGGCATCAAGGTGGCCACCACCCACTCACTGACCTCCGGCCAGTGGACCGAGGAGCCCGACTACAAGCAGCAGACCACCGAGGCCGTGGAGGGTGCAGGCACCTTCAAGCTGATAGGACAAGACAAATACATCCTGATGTACGACGTCTACATGAAGGGCGGTTACCAGTTTACGGAAACCACCGACCTGCAACATTTCAAGGCCATAGACCACGCGGTGAAGATGGATTTCCACCCACGCCATGGCACGGTCATCCCCATTACAGGCACCGAACTGCTGCGTCTCACCTCCTACTGGGGCACACCCAGCGGCATGACCATACCGGGCGCGGCGACCAATGCCATTGCCCAACCCGTGACGGTGAGCGGTCCTGACGGCAAGTTGCAGGTAAGCCTGCAGTGCGACTCCGTGGGAAGACCCTCCTACAGCGTGACCTACGCCGGCAAACCGATGCTGCTTAACTCGCCCTTGGGACTGACCACCAACTATGCCGACCTGAGCCGCGGACTGAGATTCACCGGGCAGCAGACACGCACCATCGACACCACCTATACGCTGGCACACAGCAAGGCATCCAGCATACACTACCGCGCCAACGAGCTGCAATGTACCCTGACCGATGCCGACGGCCGGCAGCTGGGCATCACCTTCCGGGTGAGCAACAACGACGTGGCCTTCTGCTATAACCTGCCCCGCCAGGGAGAAACTGGCAGCGTGCGCATCATGAAGGAGGCCACCGGCTTCCGCTTCCCGCAGCAGACCACCACTTTCCTCTGCCCCCAGAGCGACGCCATGATAGGCTGGAAGCGGACCAAGCCCAGCTATGAGGAGGAGTATATCCCCGATGCACCCATGGACACCACCTCGCTTTACGGCCACGGCTATACTTTCCCCTGCCTCTTCCACATAGGCAACGACGGCTGGGCGCTGGTGAGCGAGACGGGCGTAGACAGTCGCTACTGCGGCTCACGCCTGAGCGACGCGCAAGACGGCTGCTACACACTGGAATTCCCCATGGCTGAGGAGAACAACGGCAACGGTACCGTGGAGCCAGCCTTTGCACTGCCCGGATCTACCCCCTGGCGCACCATCAGCGTGGGCCAGACTCTGAAGCCCATTGTAGAGAGCACCGTGACGTGGGATGTCGTAAGCCCGCGCTACCCAAGCAAGCATACTTACCAACCCGGACGCGGCACCTGGAGCTGGATTCTGTGGCAGGACAACAGCATCAACTACGACGACCAGGTGAAGTTCATCGACCTGGCAGCAGCCATGGGATATGAATACGTGTTGATAGACTGCGGCTGGGACGTGAACATAGGCCGCGAACGCATGAAGCAGCTGGTAGACTACGCCCACAGCAAACAGGTGGACGTGCTGCTGTGGTACAGCTCCAGCGGCTACTGGAACGACATCACGCAGAGCCCCACTGACCGGATGGACAACCCCATAGCCCGCAAGCAGGAAATGGACTGGCTGCAAAGCATCGGCGTGAAGGGCATCAAGGTGGACTTCTTCGGGGGCGACAAGCAGGAGACCATGCGCCTGTATGAGAGCATCCTGAGCGATGCCGACGACCACGGGCTGATGGTCATCTTCCACGGCTGCACACTGCCGCGCGGCTGGGAGCGCATGTATCCCAACTATGTGGGCAGCGAAGCCGTGCTGGCCTCGGAAAACCTGATATTCAACCAGCACTTCTGCGACAACGAAGCCTTCAACGCCTGCCTGCATCCCTTCATACGCAATGCCGTGGGCTGCATGGAGTTTGGCGGCACATTTATGAACAAGCGAATGAACAAAGGCAACGACGGAGGCAACATACGCCGCACGACCAACATCTTCCAGCTGGCAGTGAGCATCCTGTTCCAGAATCCGATACAGAACATCGCCTTGGCTCCCAACAATCTGGAGGATGCTCCCAAGCTGTGCCTCGACTTCCTGCGCCAAGTGCCCACCACCTGGGACGAGACACGCTTCATCGACGGCTATCCGGGCCGCTACGTAGTACTGGCACGCCGCCATGCCGATACCTGGTACATAGCTGCCATCAACGCCACCGGCAAGCCCCTGCAAGTGGAAGTGGCCGAACCGCTGAAAACAGGCGCGCGCATAGCCGTCTATACCGACGGTAAGAAGCTGGAAACCATGCTAAAAAAACAAGCCGTGGCCAAAAACGGCAAACTGCGCCTGACCGTACAGCCGCAGGGCGGGGCTGTGGTAGTGATGCCTAACGACTAAACATCCCCGAAGATGAACAGAGGAATCAGAACAAGCCTGCTGGCCACTATATTGGTGGCGGCAGGCACCTCCCTGCAGGCGCGGACCAGCGAATGCCTGAACGTGCCCGACTCTGTCACCCTGCTGGCATACGCGCAGGACAACGGTGAGAGCGGGCTGCGCCTGGCCTGGAGCCGGGACTCCGCCCGATGGTTCAGCGTAGCCGAGGGATATGAGTATCTGAAGAGTGATTTCGGCCCATGGGGACGAGGAAAGAAAATGTTTACTCCCCGGCTGATGCAAGAGCAAGGCAGCGGAAAGTGGCATTGCATCTGGCGGGCTACAGCCAGCGGACAGGTGATGGCACATGCTTCTTCGGACGACCTGCTGACGTGGGGAGCGCAAAGTTACTTTGAGCCCGGCGGCGAGAAAACCTACCTACCCGTCCATACCTGCCGCACAGGACAGCTGGAAGCCACTGTAGAAGGCAAAGTATGCCAAGGATGGGCACAGCGGGTGCCCTATAGTCTGATAGAGAACCTCGTCCGCTATGCCGACCACAAGCGGCTGCGCCAGTCGCTGCACGACGAGCAGACTGCCCAAGACGGCACCCGCTTTACCGGACTGAAGCCCCTGACAGCCACCATTACGGTAAACACCACACAGGCCAAGGCCATCAGCAACCACCTGATAGGTATTTTCTTTGAGGACATCAACTATGCGGCCGACGGAGGTCTGTATGCCGAACTGGTGCAGAACAGAGACTTTGAATATTCGCCCCGCGACGGCTCGCGCGAGAAGTGGGACAGCGGATATGCCTGGACCGTAAGAGAAGGAGAACACACCGCGGCACCGGCCATAGGCACGGAACAGCCCCTGCATCCCAACAATCCCCACTATGCCATCCTGCAGGTCAACACACCGGGCACCAGCCTGGAAAACGGTGGTTATGACGGCATAGCCCTGAAACAGGGCGCCCGCTACGACTTCAGTTGTCGGGCACGCACAGCTCCGGGCAGCCGGGGAGGCAAAGCCACCGTCAGCCTGCGCACGCCTGAAGGGCGACTGCTGGCATCGGCACGCATCAGCATCACCGCAGACGAATGGAAACAGCTGCGGGCTACCCTGACCCCAAGCGAAGATGCCACCCGGGCTGTGCTCTGCATCACGCCCGACGAGCCCGGCAGCTATCACTTCGACCTCGTGTCTCTCTTTCCGCGCGATACCTTCAAGGGACGCAAAAACGGGCTGCGGGCAGACCTGGCACAAGTGTTGGCCGACCTGCACCCACGCTTTGTACGCTTTCCGGGAGGCTGCGTGGCTCACGGCGACGGCATTGACAACATCTACGACTGGAAAGGTTCCATCGGGCCGCTGGAGGCACGCAAGCCCCTGCGCAACCTGTGGGGCTACCACCAGACACGCGGACTGGGCTATCATGAATATTTCCTCTTCTGCGAGGATATAGGTGCGGAACCCCTGCCCGTAGTGGCGGCCGGCGTGCCTTGCCAGAACTCAGGCACGTGCAGCCATCACGCTGACAGCGAACTGGGATGCAACGGACAGCAAGGCGGCATTCCGCAGGAAGAAATGCCTGCCTACATACAGGATGTGCTGGACCTCATAGAATATGCAAACGGAGACGCTCGGAAAACCGTCTGGGGACGGAAACGGGCAGAGGCCGGACATCCCAAGCCTTTCGGACTGAAGTACATCGGCATCGGCAATGAAGACCTTATCACCACGGTGTTTGAGGAACGCTTCACGCAAATCTACCGGGCCGTCAGGGAACGTTATCCGGAAATTACCGTCATAGGCACCGTGGGACCTTTCTACGAGGGTACGGACTATATCGAGGGTTGGAAACTGGCCACCCGCCTGGGTGTGCCCATGGTGGACGAACACTACTACGTGCAACCCGGCTGGTTCATACACAACCAGGACTTCTATGACCGCTACGACCGCAGCAAGCCGCAGGTCTATCTGGGCGAATATGCCGCCCACCTGCCGGGACGGCCCAGCAACCTGGAAGTAGCCTTGGCCGAAGCACTTTACTTGACGGCGGTAGAACGCAACGCCGACGTGGTGCGCATGGCCTCTTATGCCCCGTTGCTGGCCAAGGAGGGACATACACAGTGGCGCCCCAACCTGATATACTTTGACAATACAAACATCAGGCTGACTCCGAGCTACTACATCCAGCAGCTCTTCGGCCGGCATGCAGGCGACCTTTACCTGCCCTCCAGCCTGAGCACTGACAGCAAGCGTGCGGATGCCAACAAGCGCATAGGCGCCTCCGTAGTACGCCGGCAAGACACGGGTGAGTTGATTGTGAAGCTGGTCAACCTGCTGCCCGTATCCGTCAGCACGACGGTAGAGTCGCTGCCCTTGCAAGGTACGCCTGCCAAGGTGGACGCTACCGTACTGACTGGCAAGCCCGACGATACCGATGCAAAGCCTCAACCGACAACTGCAAGTATGGACAACGGCCGTTTGCAGTGCGAGCTGCCACCCTACTCGTTTACGGTGGTCAGCATAAAGCCATAGGGAAACAGACAGCAATTGGCTAATGGAGAATAAAAAAGGGGGCGTGTCAGAATGAAAGAATCTGAAACTCTCCTCCTTCTGGAAGGAGGAGTCCCCGATAGGGGGAGGTGGTAGGTATAAGCATACAGTTCTGATATACAAATTATCACGACTTCCTACCACCCCGCCCGTTGGGCACCCCTCCTTCCAGAAGGAGGGGAGTTAGATAGATTTACTCTCATTCTGACACACCCTCTTCTTCGTTTCAGAAAAGCGTACCGCCTCCATCGAAGCTTATCTGACCTCACTGGGTCTAAGTCCGAAGGAACGAGCTGATATCATATCAGGTTCTACCCGCCATATTTTGACATTACGCACGGCCGGCTCCGAACAGGTACAGGGATAGTCCGTATAGTGGCGCATAAGCAGCATCAGAATGCGGTGCTTCTCGTCCATATCTTCGATAAACTGCACCTTTCCGCGACACATCACGCTCTTGGACTTCATGCTGTAGCTGCATGCCACCTGCTGGTGCATATACACCAATTCATGTCCGCTGCAAAAGGTAATGCACACGTATGGCTGGTGTTCCAGCATATCAAGCTTACTGCCCGTAGGACCTGAGTGCAGGTAAACGATACCATCTTCATAGGCAAAGTTCATGGGCAGCACATAAGGATGACCATCTTGGTCGGTAATGCCCACCATACAATAAGGGCAACTGCGGATAATACTTTCAATCTCCTGTTTGTCTGTAATGGATATGGTCTTCATATAGTGAAAATATTGGTTATACAAATTGTTCTGTCCATCCGCTCACAGGGTATTGAGAGCGATGGGAAGATCTGATGTGAACCACCATCGGAAATGTGGAATATATGCACAAACGAATGACGGCCAGCATGCAAATGTAGGCATAATTCATGCAACATATAGCACTTGACAGACAAAATATCATTGAACTCCGATTCCAAGATTTTTCATTCACGGCAAAGAAATTCTTATTCATTCTTCTACCAACAATCAAAGCACTCAGGTAGCACGGTCATAAAAGTATTGCATTAAACATACTATATTGAGCCTATTGAACATCAAACACATGGACCAGTCGGGAAATAACAAGAATCGAGTGTGAGCACAAACAAGAAACAGCATGCAGGATAATGGCAAACAGAAACAAAAAGAAAGCTGCTTCCCAAGGGAAGCAGCTCCTACATGATGCAATAAAAATCAAAGCTATATCATCAGAAATTGATGCCAAGAGAGATCATTGTCTGGTTTACATCATTTCCACCCAATCCAAGCAAGAATGCAGCGTCAAGATGGATATTTCCAAGAGCTACACCCGCACCCATGGAAGCATGACAATAATCGTGCTGCGCATAGGAATAACCTCCACGTACAGAAACCATATCCAGGAAAGTATATTCTGCACCTATATTGCCTGTAAACATGTCGGCATTGGTTGGGAAATAGTAATACTGCGCAGCAAGTGAAATATTCAGTCTGTGAGCCTCATTGAAATTCATGCCCACCTCTCCACCTGCACCATAATTAGCAGGCAGCTTAGACTGTTTATATCCCTTTCCGTAGTCCAGATTAGGTCCCATATTGGCTGCATTAATGCCTACTACATAATCGGCATCTACACCCATATTGAAAGTATTACGATAATAAGCAGCTACATTGAATGCCACTGTATTGGCTTCCTGTACTACTTTGCTGTGAACCAGTGACGCTCCCACACTGGCCGAGAAATGGTCTAAAAAACGTATGGAGTAAGCCAAATCGACAGTCCAATCAGCAGGTTTCAGATTTTTACCCTCATCTACAGGTATATCATACCCCCCCAAATAACGGAAACCGGCATGTATGCCATGCACACCAAACCGACGTGAAACAGAAGCTCCATAAAACATCAAGCGACCGACATCGTCTTCTGACTTCGGATAGATTTGTGTAGTAGCTGATACATTCCACTTGGCCTTCTCATAAAGCAACGAAGTAGGATTGGTATAAGTCAGCATGGTCTTGGACTCTCCATATTGGTTGCCTCCCATACCTGCCGCACGTGCATCTGGATAAATCTCCAGAATAGGCAGCGAACGGCTTTGCCCGTTGGCCATCAACGGAGCAGCCAACAAAGCTGCGATGAGTATATATTTCAATTTCATAAATGCTGTGTATTGGTTATTGTTTTACAAACGTCTTCTTATAAGTACCCTTCGATGTCTTCACCACTAAGGTATAGGTACCAGCCGCAAGCCGTTGAACGTTAATATTAATCGGTTGCAACTTGGCTACGTTGTAGAGGTTACTGAACACTTCTTCGCCAAACAATGTACGTATGCTAACATCGGCTTTAGTAACAAGAGGATTAAGCAGAATGTTGAGCTGTGTAGTAGCCGGAAGCGGATATACCTGATATACCAGTTCATCAGTATTTTCTACAATACGTACCCTCATGGTGCTTTGTAAAGACTCGCTACCGCTATTTGCCGTAACAGTAACAATAGCCTCACCTTGTTTCTTGGCTGTCACGTTAAGCGTAGTGCCCTGTATGGAGGCAGCTACAACCTCTTCGTTGGAAGACTGAGCAGCAAATGACAGGTCAGAGCCCGTGAAATATTGACCAAGATCATAACTCTGCTGGCTATTGGGAGTTGTCAGTAAATCCTGGAAACTATTAATAATAGCTGGAGCCTGATACTTATACACTTCAAATTGAATGATGGCAGTAGTAGAAGCACCCAGTTCATCAGTTACAGTCAGTTCTATTTCATAAGGCGTCTCACTGATAGGTGCTACAGCACGAATCGTGAAGTCTAAGGTATTCTCTTTTCTAGTTGCCGATACACCTCTGGTTTCGCCAGACAACTTATAAGTCAAATTATGGCCGTTCGGGTCAGATATGGTCACACTGAATTGTTGCTTTTCAACTCCACTGACGCGTATCAGAGTTTCGGGGATACCTTCAATAACAGGAGGATCATTCTTCAATGTGCTAAAACTACTGGGCTTAAGACCAGACTCCAATCCCCAGCGGTCAACAGCAATTACAGCTGCATAATATATTGTATTCTCCTTCAAACTCTTGAATGTATAACTCATCTTTTCCCCCGAAGTAATGCCCATTGCACTAAGGGTGACAGGAGTGAGAGTCTTGTAATTGGATTCTGTTATTTCTTTATCTGAGAAATATACTAAATATTTAGCTGGATTGCCATCGTCTTCATCAGCCACGGCACTCCAAGTCAAGGTAATAGCAGTATAATTAGCTTCTGCACCAAGGTCTGTTACATCGGCAGGTTTTTTGTTTTGATTAGTGGCAAAAGTTAATGCTGCATCAATATATCCTAAACCTAACCGTCCGGCATATTCCGGATTATGTAAATCAATATTTTCTGGCCGTAATGACCCTAAAAGACGTGCTTTTAAATCTTCATTGGTGAAACCTTGTCCTCCGAAATGTGAAACCACCAAGGCTGCAATGCCTGAAACATGCGGACAAGCCATAGAGGTTCCTTGCATATATTCATATTGCTTACCGTTATAGATGCTCGCAGGCACAGTACTATACACTTGTCCGTTGCTATAATAGGCATCACCACCGGGTGCCATAATATCTACCCAATCGCCACGATTCGTATAATAAGAACTCTTCCAGTCTGGAGCCATTGCCGATACTGCTATTACAGCTTCATACGCTCCTGGATAGCTTAGATAATCCTTACCATCATTACCTGCTGCAAAAATCACTACACCACCTTTCATAGGTGAGTTGGGAAGCTGATTCCCTTCGTCATCACAACCTGCATATTTAATAAAGTAATCAATAGCCTCCTTGACACTGTTTGGCAAATACCCCGGACCCGGATACTCATATCCCCAAGAATTCTGACTAATGACAGCACCATTGTTTGCACTATAAACAAAAGCTTCTTCCGCAGTCACTCCATATCTATCATGAAACTTCTGGCAACTCATAACTCTAGCACCTGAACCGGGAGAGCCGTCACCACCTGCTACACCACCGACGCCAATTCCATTGTTATTGCGCGCAGCCACAGTACCGGCAACATGTGTTCCATGTCCCACATCATCTAAGGTTATTTCTCCATCATCATTGTAAAAATTCCAACCATAGACATCATCAACATATCCATTACCATCATCATCGACACCATTACCAGGAATCTCACCTTCATTTATCCAAAGATTATCTACCAAGTCCTCATGAGTGACATCAATGCCACCATCCACAATAGCAACTATCACATTGGGCTTACCTGTTTCTGTTTCCCAGGCTTCAAATACATTGGCATCGGCTCCTGCGACTGACTTAGGAGTAGTTCCAAAATTCTTATAATGCCATTGTCTTTTTAATTCCGGGTCGTCAAAAGGCATATCTGCTGCATTAGCAACTGCTGGAACATCCGTACTAAAAGCAGTACCCGTACTAACCTTAGGCAGAGTAGAAGCAAATACAGCCTCCACAATTGAAAACTGTCGGCTTTGAGTCAAGGTATTGAGAGTCTGTTGCAGATTCTGTTTTTCATTGAAATGCACCTCATACCAACGGTCAAGTCCTTCGCGCCGCATGCGTCCTTCAAAACGAGGATCTATACGGAACAAAGGACGCAATTCTGTTGCCTGAATGCTGTGCAAAGTATTTGCTAATAATGAAGGAGCACTCTGCAAAGTAACACCTCCAGGATTGATACGTTTTATTTCATCCAATACATCGCTTTGTACTTTCACATGAACAATACCTGGTAATCCGCCTGCAAGAAGAGAGCTTTCCGGTGAATTTACCGCTTTTGAGTCAGGAGAGGTATCTAGATATTTGTCTTGAGTACAACTACCAAACAAGGTAGCTACTCCAAAGAGCAAGTAAATATATTTCTTCATAAATTTATACTTTTCAGACATTACTTGAAGAATAGATAGAAAAGGAATAATACAAATCACACTCTCCGCCTTGTTCCTTTTGTACAAGAGGAAAGTAGAAGGAGAGTGTGATAGTATCAGTAAATAATAACTATATTATTTGAAGGGAACAACTATACGTCCATCATTCAGCTTAGCAAAACGATCTCTAACTTCTTGCAGATACTTGGCACGTACTTCAGAATTCAATAATATATCTTTTACAGCTGGAGCAGGAGCAGCTAATCTCATAGCTTGGAACTGCATGGTACTTGCATCAAGTATAGCGTAACCTAATTGGATTTCATTATTTCCATAGAATGAGAATCTGCCATCTGAGCTATTGCCAAGGAACGTAAATCCGTTATCAGCCAACAACTTCAGCCATTCTGTAGTTTCATACATGTTACCTGTACCTTCATCGGTATAATATACACGGGTCAAATCTGTACAGATATCTTGTGAAGCCATAATTTCACCGATAAAATCAGCAACTTGTTTTTCATCCCAATAGCCACGAATTGCCAAACCTTCTGCACCACTTTCTACAATATAAGCTGTATAATCATTTTCAGGTGAGCTTTCTTCTTCACTATATGTACCACCGTTTTCACCTTCCCATGTAGCTATTTGCTCAAGAGTATAGCCATGATAGCCGGCTTCTGCACAATGCATGAAGTCATAACGGTCTGATACAGGTAATTTAGAGAATGTAGGTTGAGGTTCTTTTTGCTTAGGCTGATAGATTGCATTTACTTGTACTACACCATCACTAAGTTGCCAATCCACTACATACGGTACTTCTTCATTAACAAAGGCCTGCAATCCTTCATTATAAGTAAAGCCTTTACTCTCCATAAATGCCTTGAAAGCAGCACCTTCGTCTTCTGTAAACAATGCAGAATTAGTATACAACGCTGCACCCTGTGCATACGTAGCATCTTGGGCAGCCACATTGTACCAGTAGCCTAAAAGCGGACAATCTGCATTACCTGTTGCGAATTCATAATAACTATTTCCAAAGATTTGAGGAATATTAGAAAGAGCATGTCCACGAGCAAGTTCATAATTGAACACAGTAGCGTAGTTACTCGGTGAACCCAAATACGGCAAAATAAATGCTTCAGCAGCTCCAGCGCCTTGTGTTACAGTCACTTCTTTTACAACAGTACCTGCAGTCACAATCACTTTTCCAGTACGCGGTTCTGCGCCATCATACTCAGTTACAGCCACCATAAAGAAGTCTGCTCCCGGCTGATAATTAACTGATAACCATTCTGCAGCTACAGCTTCTGCTTCCACTGTAAATCCTGTAGCACCTATTACATCTACACGTTGTTCTGCTGCCGCTTTAGTAAAGGATAAAGTTTCTGGCGTCAAGAACAATGCGGCGTCTCCTGCACTTTGCATCACTTCAACCTTGGCAGCTGTATTACCTGCATTAATCAAAATATAACTTTTACGGTCAACACCTTCCTTATTGGCAAACTTTTTTTGTTTGATAATTGATTGATAACCAGTAGTTAGTTTCGCTTAA
>ENA-UONS01000299-UONS01000299.1-human-gut-metagenome-genome-assembly--contig:-CS19-NODE-299-length-59373-cov-9.612276_pt1 | contig 59373 bp, 65 predicted proteins | sample MGYA00242458_ERZ724005 | MGnify/ENA metagenome assembly ERZ724005
CCGCTGGGCCATGGCTTTGCTATGGGTGTAGGCTTTGCTATTGCCGAAGCTATGCTGGCAGCAAAATATAACAAACCGGATTTTGCAGTTGTAAATCATTACACCTATGGTCTGACTTCTGACGGCGACCTGATGGAAGGTGTTTCCTGTGAAGCTGCTTCTTTAGCAGGTACTTTGGGACTTGGCAAACTTATCTATCTTTATGATGACAATAAGATTACTATTGAAGGCAGCACTGATATTGCCTTTACTGAAGATGTTGAAATGCGCTTTAAAGCTTATGGCTGGCAGGTACTGCGTGTAGCAGATTCTGAAGATATTGAAGCAATGGAAGCTGCTATTAAAGAAGCGCAGTCTGATACAATGCATCCGTCTTTGATTATTGTACGCACTCATATCGGTTTCGGCAGTCCGAAACAGGACAGCCCGTCCTGCCATGGCGAGCCTTTGGGCGGCGAAGCATTGGCTGCTACCAAAGAAAAAGCTGGCTGGCCGGCTGATAAGATGTTCTACGTTCCGGAAGAAGTAAGTGCTCATTTTGCTGATAAAAAACCGGCTTATGCAGAAGCACAAAAAGCATGGGAAGCTTTAATGGCTGATTACAAAGTAGTATATCCTGAACTTGCTGCTGAACTGGAAGCGCGCATTAATGGTACTACTTTGGTAAATCTGGCAGCATTGGAAGCAATTTTTGCAGATACTGCTAAAACTGCTACTCGTGAAGCATCCGGAGAAATCATTCAAAAATTAGCTATGCAGCTGCCGAGCCTTGTTGGCGGCAGTGCTGACCTTGGTCCTTCCAATAAAACTATCATGAAGGACGAAGGCTTCTTCAGCCGTGTTGACCGTAAAGGCAGAAATATTCATTTTGGTGTTCGTGAACACGCTATGGGTACTGTGGTAAACGGTATCTCTCTGCATGGTGGTTTCATTCCGTTTGGTGGTACCTTCCTGGTATTTGCAGACTTTATGCGTCCTGCAATCAGAATGGCAGCACTTATGGGAATTAGAGCTATCTTCGTATTGACCCATGATAGCATTGCTTTAGGTGAAGATGGTCCTACTCATCAGCCGATAGAAACAACTATGGCTCTGCGTATGATTCCGAACGTAAGCGTATTTCGTCCCGCAGATGCGCTGGAAACTGCTGCAGCATGGCAGCAGGCGTGCATGAATCTGCATAAACCTACCTGCTTGCTGCTGAGCCGTCAAAAATTACCGGTACTGCATCAATATGCTCAGCTTGTACATGAGAATGCTTATAAAGGTGCTTATGTATTAAGTCCGGCTAAAGAAAAGGCTGCTGCTGTTTTGATTGGTACTGGCAGCGAGGTACATCTGGCTTTGGCTGCACAGGAAAAACTTGCTGCTGAAGGTATTGATGTAAGCGTTGTATCCATGCCTAGCTGGGATGCCTTTGAAAATCAAAGCGCAGAATATAAGGAGAGCGTATTGCCGCATGATGCAGTTAAGATTGCTGTAGAAGCTGGCGTACCTTATGGCTGGAGCCGTTATACCGGCAGTGATAACAATGTTATAGGTATCACTCAATTTGGTGCTTCCGCTCCTGGCGATGTGATGATGGAGAAATACGGCTTCACTGTGGAAAACGTTGTTGCAAAAGTAAAAGAAGTTCTGTAATATATAATATGCAGGCGCAGGCATAGTGCTTATGAAGATAAGCCTGTGCCTGCTTTTTTATTGGGGGAAAGATGCGCAGAAATTTCAGTATTTATATTGTAATATTATGTATCTTATTAATAATGCCTTGCAGCGTACATGCTTTTGAGAAAGAAAATGGTGTTGCAAATGTGTTTGCAAAGTATAATCTTACCGGTACATTTATTATGTATGATATAAGTAATAAAAAGTATCTGATGTATAACAGTGCCAGAGCATTTAAGCGGTTTTCTCCCGGTTCTACCTTTAAAATACCGCATAGCTTGATTGCTTTAGAAACTGGTTGTGTGCATGGTGTTGATGAAGTGTTCTATCATTATAGCAATGAGCCGGTTTTTCTTGAAAGCTGGAAAAGTGATGCCAGTTTGCAGAGTGCTATTAAAATTTCGCAGGTACCTGCTTATAAATACATGGCATCTATGATTGGTAAAAATCGCATGCAGGAGTATTTAAATAAACTGGATTATGGCAATAGACAGATAGGCACAGAAAATGCTTTTTGGCTGGACAATTCTTTGCAGATAAGTGCCTATGAGCAGATTGAGTTTTTGAAAAAACTGGTACTGCTGCAGCTGCCATACAGCGAATTTAATCAGCAGGCAGTGCAAAGAATTTGTCTGCTTTCTATGGATAGCGATTGCAGCTGGTATGGTAAAACGGGATGGGCAACAGATAATGTTCAGATACCGATTGGCTGGTTTATAGGCTGGCTGTATCAGGAAAAAACTGGTAAGACATATCTTTTTGCTTTAAATGCAGATATTGCTTCTGCAGATGATTTGTATAAACGTGAAGCCTGTGTAAAGAATATTTTTGAGGCTTTGCATATTACTGATAAAGGGGTACGATAACATGAAGCATTTGCTGACTATTGCCGGCAGTGACAGCAGCGGTGGTGCTGGTATTCAGGCAGATTTGAAGACTTTTGCTGCTCATGGCACATTCGGCATGAGTGTAATAACAGCGGTAACGGCTCAAAATACCTGTGGTGTTACCAAAGTGCAGGATATAGATTGTGAAATTGTACAGGCACAGATAGAAGCTGTATTTGATGATATAAGAGTTGATGCAGTAAAAATTGGGATGGTATCACGACCGGAGATTATCGAAACTATTGCTGATTGTTTGCTGAAATATAAGCCGGAGATAATCGTGGTAGACCCTGTCATGATTTCTAAAAGCGGTTATCCGCTGTTAGCTCCGGAGGCTTGTGAAACATTAATCAAAAGATTATTGCCTATGGCTACTCTTTTGACACCTAATTTGCCGGAAACAGAAGCTATTACTGGGATGAAAGTAAAAAATAAAGCCGATATGCTGTTGGCTGCTGAAAAAATTGTTGCTCTTGGTGTGAAGGCTGTGCTGGTTAAAGGCGGGCATCTGGAAGACCAGGCTGATGATTTATTGTTTGATGGCAAGCAGGAAATATGGTTTAGCGGCAAAAGAATCGCTACTAAAAACACCCATGGCACAGGCTGCACTTTGTCTAGTTCTTTAGCAGCAAATCTGGCTAAGGGGATGAACCTTGCAGATGCGGTTGCTGCGTCTAAACAATATGTAACAGAAGCGATAGCACATAGCCTGGCTATAGGAAGTGGCTGTGGGCCGACTCATCATTTTGTTGATTTATACAGAAAGGCAGGAATTTTAGAATAATGGATTTGAAAGCTCAATTTGGTGATATTGTTGATAAATTACGTAAGCAAAGACCAGTTATACATCATATAACGAACTATGTTACAGCAGAAAGCTGTGCCGATATGGCATTAGCTGCCGGTGCTTCTCCAGTCATGGCAGATGACCCTGAAGAGGTAGAAGAAATTACTGTCGGAGCAGATGCTTTACTGATTAACCTTGGTACAATTAATTTTAATAAAATGATTGCTATGGAAAAAGCAGTAGCTGTAGCTAAGACTAAAGGTATACCTGTTATTTTGGACCCGGTAGGAGTAATGACTTCTTCTATGCGCTTGAATTTTGCTGTCAAGCTGCTTAATAAGGGCTGTATCAGTATTGTACGCGGTAATCATAGTGAATGTGCAGCGCTGCTGGCAAATAAGACAGGCGGTGCTGGCGTCGATAATATAGGCGGAACCGAAGAAGGCGATGCTTTAAAAACAGCCCAGGAGGCAGCTAAAAAATATAACTGTGTTTTTGCTGTGACTGGTGAAATTGATAATATCAGTAACGGTCATCAGGCAGTAGTGCTTAATAATGGTCATCCGCTGCTGCAGGATATTACTGGCAGCGGCTGTATGGCGTCTACTTTATGCGCCTGCTGTGCTGCAGTGACAAAAGATATGCTGGCTGCTGCTGCTCTTGGCATAGTTATTATGGGACAGGGTGCAGAATTAGCGGCTAACTTTCTGGAAAAGAAAGATGGGCCAGGGATGTTTAAAGTACGCCTTTTAGACTGCGTTTACCATGTAACTACCAAGTGGAATGTTATCAACCTTAATCCGGAAAGAAAGAACTAAGATGAAACCTATTCTTGATTACAGTATTTATCTGGTTACAGATGAAAATAGTTTGCATGGCCGCTGCCTGTTAGAAGCAGTGGAAGAAGCTTTGCAGGCAGGAGTTACGCTGCTGCAGTACCGTGGTAAAGCAAAAAATGGTGCTGAGATGTATAAAGAGGCAGTTAGCCTTAAAGCATTGGCAGATAAATATCGTGTGCCGCTCATTATTAATGACAGAATAGATATTGCTCTGGCTGTCGGAGCTGCCGGTGTACATCTTGGTCAGGATGATTTGCCTTGCAAAATAGCGCGCGGTATCTGCGGCGATGATTTTATTATGGGTGTTTCTGCACATAATGAGCAGGAGGCTGTGCAGGCACTTGCTGATGGTGCCGATTATCTTGGCAGCGGTGCTGTTTTTGGCAGTAATACAAAGACCGATGTTAATACATTGGGCGTAGATAAATTAGCACGTGTTTGCCAAAGCGTAACTATACCTGTCGTTGGTATAGGAGGAATTACTGCAGATAATTATGAACTTGTGTTATCTGCAGGTGCTGACGGTGCGGCAGTGGTAAGCGGTATTCTTGGTGCGGCTGACATTAAACAGGCTGTAAGCAGATTTAAGAAGGTATATAATTCTTTTAAATAAAAAAATTTTAAAGTAAAAAGCTCAAGACGAAATTATTCGTCTTGAGCTTTTTTGTGTACTGAATTATGAATATTTTCCTGTGAAACGGCAGTTTCAAGCAGCTGCTTATTATAAATGGCAGGGGAACTTCCTGCTTCGGTAATATAAGGCGTCAGAATCATTAAGACTTCTGTTTTAACCTTACGTGTAGTACGATTTTTAAATAATTCGCCCAGTAAGGGAATATTAGAAAGCAGGGGGATTTTTTGAATACTTTTTTGTTCCTCTTCGTTAATTAAGCCGCCGATTACAAGAGTTTCACCGCTGCGCATACGTACGTTAGTGTCGGCAGTACGACTGGTAATTTTATAATTGCGTATTTCACTGACCAATGTAGGCGTACTTACTTCTGTGTGTACGCTGGCCGTAATTGTTTTGCTGTCGCTGCTGACAATAGGGGTATAGCTTAGCTTGATACCTGCATCCAGATATTCCGTAGCAGTATATGTACCGCTGCTGTCATGTTTTTCGGTTTGTACAGGGATGTGGTCTCCTATAAAAATACTTGCTTCCTTTCCAGGTACAGTAATAATACGTGGTGTAGCAAGTATTTTGGCTTTTCCGTCAGCGAAAAGAGCATTTAAGGCAGCATTAAAGTTAAATGTGTAGCCATGCCAGAACTTAAAGCTGCCGCCAAAATATTCGTTATCGCTGCTATTATCAGAGTCAGTATTATCTGATTTATGATCTTCATTTCTTTGAGGAATAGTATCCCAATTCCAGTTTATGCCCAGTTTTTCAGACTGTTCTCTGTTAACGGCAATAATTTTTGCTTCCAGAGTTACCTGCTGGGATGGTACATCTAGCGCAGCAAGTGCACTGCGCAGACGTTGTTCTTCTGTATTGCTGCCAGTAAAAAGTATAGTGTTGGTTAACGGGTCGCTAGTGAGCTTACTATTGTTAAAAAGTGCTTTTAATGGTTCTGCAATATCCTGTGCTGGAACGTAATTTAGTTTATAGGTAGCAACACGGTTATTATATTTAGTTAGATTTTCCTGTGATGAAACTAGTATGACATCATCTATCTTGCGGTAGCTTAAACCTTTAGCAGCAGTGATGATGTCAAGTGCTGTAGTAAGCGGCAATTCATGTATATTGATACTGATACGTCCTTTTACAGTATCATCTGTAATAATATTTTTGCCTGAAATAGATGCTGCTGCCTGCAGCACGTCTTTGATTTCTGCGTTTTGTACCTGTAGTGAAACTGTATCTGCTGCATTAACTGGTGTGCTGTTCAGCATAAGAAGGCAAGCAGTAGAAAAAGTCATTAAGAAATTTTTTAGTTTCATAATCTAGTCTTCCAATTTCAGTATAATCTGTTGTTGCGAATCGGTCAGGATAGTTGCTGTGTTTGATGTTAAACTTTTGATTGTATAGAGACCGATTTTATCACCAGCGGTATGATAACTGCTTTGCCCGTTATACTCAAAAATACCGATAGTCTTATCTTCATGTACTATTATTCCACGTAAAATGGGTAGGGCGGTTACAGACGCAGCTTTGTTATCAGAAACTATATTGTCTATAGTTCTGCTGGATAAAAAAGGATTGCGGAGCGGAACTGCAGGTTGTACAGGTATGTAGCTTTTAAATCGAGCTGTTTTGACAGGTAAAGCAGCATTATTTGCCGCTGCCGGACTTCGAAAATTATAACTATAATAAGCTGCTCCAAAAATTAAAATACAGGATGTTATTCGCAGAAACGAATGTTTGTGAGATACGTAATATCTTTTCATATTAACTCTTCTTTGCGGTAAAATAAAAAGCTTTTACATTCTAATACAATTTTTTTCCTTTGACAATTCAATATTGTGAAAATAATGAAAAATCTATAAATTCAAATAATTTAATTGTTTTATTTTGAAAAAGTGCTAGAATAAAGCGTATTGCAGTTTATCAATATATAGAACGGAGTATAATACGTGGACAAGAAATATTTTGCAAGTGATAAAAATGGGTTTGATGGTATAAGTACGAATGGAAATGATATGCAGGCCGCAGATATTGTAGAAAATATTTTTTCAAAGGCGATTAAACGTCATGCCAGTGATATTCATATTGAGCCCTTGGATATAAAGACAAGAGTAAGACTAAGGATAGATGGCCTGCTGCGACCAATAGAAGATATTCCTGCTGCCAGACATAATTCGGTTATTTCCAGAATCAAAGTACTATGCGGTATGGATATTGCTGAAAAGCGAGTACCACAGGATGGTAGGCTGGAGATTACGAGAGAAGGACGCTGTATTGATCTGCGTATTTCTACCTTACCTACCATCAGAGGTGAAAAAATTGTCATCAGGGTTCTTGATAAAGAGAGAACTTTGTTTTCATTGAATCAGCTGGACTTTTCTGAAGAAAATCTTAAATTATACCAAAGTATGTACAAAACTGCGCGCGGTATTGTTTTAATTACAGGACCTACCGGCAGCGGTAAGTCTACAACCTTATATGCTACTTTAAATGAGCTGAATACACAGGAGCAGAATATTATTACTATCGAAGATCCCGTTGAATATAAAATTGCCGGTATTAATCAGGTTGCAGTAAATCCGAAAACAGGTCTTACCTTTGCCAAAGGACTGCGGGCTATTGTTAGACAAGACCCAAACATTATTATGGTAGGAGAGATACGTGATGCGGAAACAGCACAGATTGCAATTCAATCAGCGTTAACTGGTCATCTGGTATTAAGCACTCTGCATACTAACAGCGCGGCCGGTGCAGTTACAAGATTATTAGATATGGGAATTGAGCCTTTTCTTTTGGCGCCTGCGGTACGTGGTGTAGTCGCTCAGAGATTGGTCAGAAAAATTTGTCCGCATTGCTGTAAGCAGTATGAGGCAGAAGATTGGGAAAAGAATTTCTTGCATGTACCTGCTGAGAGGAAATTACTTCTGCAGCGAGGAGAGGGCTGTGAAAAGTGCGGTTTTACTGGTTATAAAGGAAGAATGGCAGTACAGGAGGTATTGCCGATAACCGAACAAATAACTTGTCTTATTTTGCATCATGACAGTGAGGCGATGATACAGGAGGCTGCACGTCAGAACGGTTTTATAAGCTTAAAACAAGATGGCATTGATAAGGTGATGGCGGGATATACGACTGTTGCCGAGCTGATACGCTCAGTATGCAGCTGAGAGAAGGTGATAAGATGCTGACATTATTAGAACAAGCTGGAGAAATGGGGGCTTCTGATGTTCATCTTACGGTTGGGAGCAAGCCGATGATGCGATTTCATGGCAAGTTATCGCCACTAGCCGATAATATTGTGACTGCTGCAGATATGGAAAGCTTTGCAGCAGTAGTTTTGACCAAGCGTTTAAATACAGAATTTGAATGTATTGGAGAAGTTGATTTTGCTTATTCGTTAAATGATGCTATCCGCTGTCGTATGAACCTTTTTCGTCAGTGCGGCAATATTGCAGCTGCCATAAGGCTGATAGCGGCACAAATACCTACCTGTGAGGAATTAGGCTTGCCGCAAACTGTATGTGATTTTACTGCTCTGAAAAATGGACTTGTACTTATCACTGGTCCTACTGGCAGTGGCAAATCTACAACCTTAGCAGCACTTATCAATAAGCTGAATGAAGAGCAAAGTATGCACATTCTTACACTTGAAGACCCTGTAGAATACATGCATGCAGCTAAGAAAAGTATTATTAACCAGAGAGAAGTTGGCAGTGATACGAAGTCCTTTGCTGCAGGCTTACGCAGTGCATTGAGGGAAGACCCGGATGTTATTATGGTAGGTGAATTACGAGATAAAGACACGATGAGTACTGCTTTGAAAGCAGCGGAGACAGGTCATTTAGTATTTGCAACGTTGCATACTGGTGATGCAGTAACTACTGTGAGTAGGATTATAGATTTTTTTCCTGAAAATCAGCAGCAGATTAAAAGTCAACTGGCAGCTTGCCTGCAGGGAATCGCTTGCCAGGAGTTGCTGCCTAATGCTTATGGTGACGGCAGAGTAGCGGCCTTTGAGATAATGACGATGACACCTGCTTTGCGCAATTTGATTCGTGAAGGCAAAGTACATCAGCTGGAGTCTTTTATTCAGACAGGAACACAGTATGGCATGATTACTAAGGCGGACTATATAAGCAAATTACAGCAGGAAGGCAAAATACAGAAATAAAAAAGAGGAAATTCGTTTGAATTTCCTCTTTTTTTCATAGATTTAAAGAATTTCTTCACGTACCAAGGTGTTAATCATTTTCTGCTTGCCAAGCACCCAAAGCAGATCACCTTTTTCAAATACCAGTGAAACATTCGGATTTGTAATAATATAGGCACCGCGTTCAAGGCCTATTACCAGGCAATTCCATCTGTCACGTAAGTTGGTAGCTTTCATGGACTTGCCTAAAATAGGAGAATGGCGGTCGATGCTTATAGCACAGGAAAGAAAATGGTCTTGCTCTGTATTGGAGCTTTGCAGCATAAATTCGCGTAGGCTGACAGGCTTGTTTATTGGTTCAAGTTCTATGCGCTGGCTTTCTATGGCTGTACTCAGAAGCTTAAGCTGTGATGCAGTTCCTATGAGCAGCAGCTGAGAATTTTCTTCCAGTACATGAGAGCCTCCAGGCATATCATAAGTGTGCTGTGGAGTAGTTACCTGTAGAATATTGCAGCCATATAATTCGCGGAAAGCAAGTTGGTTAAGCGATTTGCCAATCAGAGAAGAAGATTGCGGTACTTTACAGCTGACAAGCTGAAAATCCTGATCGAAGCAATTAAAGCAGCCATTATTGCTGTCTGCTGAATTTTCACGATGGCGGCGCATGTGTTTTTCGTTTAAGTTTACAAGAAAACGTGATTCAATACGCAGGTATTCGCTGAGCAGCCAATCGGAGGAAGAGATAAAATAGGAGAAGGCCAGAACCGCTAAAATAGAAAGTAGCGATTGCAGACCAATAATGGTATTAAAGATAAAGTAGAGAGAGCATGCTGAAGTCAGCATTTTAAAGAAGACTAAAATAAGCAGCGGCAGATGGTTAGAGCGTTTTTTCAACCACAGCACAGAAAATAATTCTGCATTGCCAGTTCTGTTTTGCAGTAAAGCACGTAAAATAGGAGCCATAACAGCTAAGGTGATGCCGCCAGCGATAAAGTTTGCTAGAGGTAATTGCAGTACATCAGCAAGGTATGGTAACAGGTAAAAGTTTGCACCTAAAGCTATAGCAATAAGCAAGGTAACAAAAATTAACATTCTGATGAAATAACTGCGCAATAATTTGGACCAGTCAGCGTCTTCTTTAGCTTCTGCATTGTCATTATTAGTATAGCGGCTGAGTGTATTTAAAACTTTTTCAGGCAGCAATCTGCTTACGGTATTGTAGGCAGGTTCAGAAGCCATAATACAGAAAGGCGTCGTAAAAGTTGTTGTTACTGAAACGGCTACGATGATTGGATAAAGAAAATCGCTTGTAAGACCAAGTGAACTGCCCATGGAAGCAAGAATAAAGGAAAATTCACCTACCTGAGTAAGGCTGAATCCGCAGCGCATAGCAGTTTTCAAATCCTGACCGGAGGCAAGAACACCGGAAGTTGAGAAAATAATTTGCCCGATAATAGTAACAAGGATAATGCACAGGATAGGCAGAGCGTATTCAATAAGGAGAGCCGGATTTACCAGCATACCTACAGATACAAAAAAGACCGCGCCGAAAAGGTCTTTGAGAGGTTTAATGAGATGCTCGATATGTTCGGCATTGGGAGCTTCCGCAATAAGAGAGCCCATGATGAAAGCGCCAAGTGCAGAGGAAAAGCCCATGTTGGTAGCTAAAACGACCATACCCAAGCATAAGCCCGTAGAAGCTACAATAAGAGTTTCATCGTTAACAAGATTACGAGTGCGTTTAAAGAAAGTAGGAACAAGATACATGCCCAGCACAAACCAGAGCACCAGGAAAAAGACAAGACGCAGTATGCTTTTTATAAGGTCAAATGTGGAGATATCGGCCGTAGCGGCAGCAAGTGTACTGATCATAACCATCATGACAATAGCAGCAATATCTTCGATGATTAAAATGCCCAGTACAATGGAGGCAAAACGTTCGTTTTTAACTTTTAAATCATCATAAGCTTTGATGATGATGATTGTAGACGACATGGTTAGCATGCAGCCAAGAAAAAGGCTGTCAACCTGATTCCACCCTAAAAGATTACCGCAGAGAAAACCTGCACCAAACATGCCGCCAAGGATAATAGTTACGGCAATAAAAGCGGTACTGCCTACACTTTTTAGTTTGTAGAAGCTAAATTCCAATCCAAGGGCGAACAACAGAAAAATAACGCCGATTTCTGACCAGGTTTGGATATTGGCAGTATCCGAAATAGTGGGGAAAAAATTAAAATGTGGGCCGGTAATAAAACCAGCGATGATATAGCCTAAGACTACAGGCTGATTGATTTTTTTGAATAAGATAGTGGTAAAACCTGCGACCAGCAGAATCATTGCCAGGTCGATAATAATTTGTGGTAAGTGGGCCATGGAGGTACTCCTTCCTAAATAATTCAAGCATAACTAAGCTGCATTTTGATTTGTTAAAGACAAAAACATAGAAATGTTGTATAATAATTATCTGTATATGTTATTATACAGTATTTTGCGTAATGAAAATATGAATTTTATTTGTAGTCTAAATTTTATTATATTGGAGGTTTAAATAATGGCTGAAGAGCTGGTTTTAATTAACGGTGAAATAATGCCTAAAAACGAGGCTTTTATTGATGTCGACGATCGTGGACATAATTTTGGTGACGGTGTATTTGAAATCGTTCCTGTTTATAACGGACGCTGCTTTGCTTTACTGCCGCATATGAATAATTTGTTTGAGTCTGTAATTCACAGTAAAATTCCCGGCGTATACATGATTGAAGAGCTGGTAGAATTCCATGAGAATCTGCTGCAGGCTGCAGGTGTAAGCGACTGTGAAGTATATACTCAGGTTACTCGCGGCAGCGGTGCTTATGGTCTGGCTTATCCTGAGCAGTGCATTCCTAATCTGACGATGTTTATCGTGCCTGTTGATAGAAATGCTTTGGCAGAAAGACGCGAAAAAGGTGTAAATCTTATTACTGAAGAAGATATCCGCTGGCAGCACTGTGATATCAATACATTGAATAGAATGCCGGAAGCTATGGCTAAACAAAAAGCGTTTATTTCTAATGCTTTTGATGCATTGTTTGTACGTGACGGTAAGATTACTGAAACTACAGAAGCAAGCTTCTTTATTTATAAAGATGGTATTTTGTGGACGCATCCGGAAAACAATTTTATTCATAAAAATATTACCAGAAAACTCTTGGTAGAAAGACTGGCTCCTGATCTACAGCTGCAGGTTATCGAACGTGCTTTTGACAAAGAATTTGCATTAAAAGCAGATGAAGCATTTATTTGCGGACCGCGCTGTGAATTTATGCCGGTTGTAAAAATTGACCGCGGTTTTATCGGTGATGGCAAGCCTGGTCAAATAGCTGCAGCATTACAAAATGCGTATAAAGAGTTTGTAGCTGCTGAATGTCCGGCTAAATAAGAAGATGCAGAATAAAAAATTGGTATTGGGAGCGCTGTTGATGGCTTTGACTGTTATTATGCAGTCTTTGCGTCTAGTGCTGCCGATGCCGCCTGTAGTAAGTACATTTATTATTGGTACCTTGGTAAATATGATGCTTATCATTACCAGCAGAATAAGTGGTTTTAAAGCAGCTGCATTACTAACAATATTGCTGCCGATGCTGGCTTATATGCAAGGCCAGTTATTACTGCCCCTGCTGATACCAGTAGTGATAGCAGGCAACATGCTTTATGTTGTGTTTTTACGGCAAAAAAGAGTTTTTGTTTTTAATTATCTGCTTCCGCCTGCAGTTAAAGCGTTGCTTATGTATCTTGGTGCATATATCGTTTTATCTTTTCTGCAGCTGGAAAACAGCGTATTAGTAAAAAATATTCTATTTGCGATGAGTGTGCCGCAGTTTGTTACTGGATTGCTCGGAGTAGTAGCTGCTGAGAGAATATTGGTAAAATTGAATAAAAGTTATTGAATTTATTGTATTTTGCGCTGCTGTAAAAGGCAGCGCTTTTTGATTATGTGAACTAAGTGTTAACAACTTAACAATTAAAACAAAAACAATTATTTTATGATATAATATAAAAGTAAAAATTTATCTAATGTACTGGGGGTATCAACGATTTTAGAGTTTAAACCGGTAACTCTTGAGCAGAAAGAGTTATTTGAAAGTTACATGTCTAATCCGATGTATCGCGGTAGTGAATGTGCGTTTTCAAATCTTTTTGTGTGGCGCGATTGCTATAATATTTACTGGTGTGTAGCACATGGATTTTTATTGATAAAAGTAAAACGTGATAATGTAGATTTCTTTTTACCGCCAATTGGCGGTGCTGATGAAGATTTGCCGCTGGTATTAGCGGAATTACGCGAATTTTCTCAGGGTAAGCCTTTTGAAATGCACGGTATTTATGAAATGACCAAGGAACGTTTGGCAAAGGTGCTTCCAGATGCTGAGTTTATTGAAGATAGAGATAACTGGGATTATATTTATCTGCGTGAAAAATTAGCAACCTTGTCTGGAAGAAAATATCATGGTCAGAAAAATCATTACAATTCTTTTAAGAAAAATTATCCTGACTATGTATATGAGCCTATTGACGGTAATAATATAGCTGAATGTCTTGGCTTTGGCGAACAATGGTGTGATGACAGGATTGCTGAAGATCCTTCACTTATTTGTGAAAAGTATGCAATCAGACAGGCACTGACCAATTTTGACGCCTTGGGATTGCGCGGCGGTGCTATTCGTGTATATGGCAAGATAGAGGCGTTCAGCTTCGGTAAAAAGATTAATGATGATACGGCTGTTCTGCATGTAGAAAAAGCTAACCATGAAATTCGTGGCTTGTATACAGCTATTAACAAAGAGTTTGCTGAGCATGCCTGGCAGGATGTTACCTATATCAACAGGGAAGAGGATATGGGACATGAGGGCTTGCGCAGAGCTAAAGAATCATATCATCCAGAGTTTATGATTAAAAAATATAGCCTGCTTGTAAAATGAGGAAACAGAAATGATTTTAAAAATGGTGAATGAACAAAGGATTTCCCAGGTTATGCAATTATGGGACTATTCTTTTGAAAAAAAAGACGATCCGTTTTATCAATGGTATTTTAGTGAGTTTTGCTGTAAAAACAATATGGTCATAGGTGGTTTTGACGAGCAGGATAAATTGCTTAATATGCTGCATCTTAATCCATATATGCTGCGTGTAAGAGGAGTTGAGCAGCTCACTCCTTATATTGTCGGTGTGGCTACTGCACCTGCAGCCAGAGGAAGTCATCTGTTTGAACCGCTGTTAAAAACAACCTTTGATATCCTGCGTACACAGCAAATTCCATTTGTGCTGCTTATGCCTATTCATGCAGGTATATATAAGCCATATCAGTTTAGTTACTGCTATTTCAGACATAACTATATTATGGGTTTGGCAAAGTTGAAGCTTAAAGGCTTTAGCGTGGATTTGAAGGTAGAATATTTACCTTTAAATAAGGAAATTTTAGCTGAAATTTATTATAATATTACTAAGCAGTGGAATGGTGTGCCGGTGCGCACTGATTTTCAGTGGGATAAGCTGCTGAAAGTGCATGCTTTGGAAAATATTAATTGTGCTGTATGCTATGAAAAAGATGTGCCGGCAGGATATATGCTGTATAAGTTGCAGGATAAGACGTTTACTGTAGTAGAATTACTGGCACCTTCCCAAAAGGTGAAAAATCGTCTGCTCCAATATGCAGCGCAGCATCTAAGTGAAGCAGATACATTTACTTGGCTGGCAGAGGGTTGGGATAAGACTTACCTGCATTTTGCTGACCAGCAGCTTAGCGGCAGCCTGCAGCCGTTTATGATGGCGCGTTGTATCGATGCTCGGCTGGCTTTGTCCAAGCTTCCTGTTAATGAGCAGATACCTGATGGAAGTGTTAATCTGCTGCTGACAGATAATGTTATCGCAGGTAATAATCACCTGTTGCAACTGAGTGCTGTTAAAGGTAAAATTAATAGTATAAGCACTACAGAGCAGGAAGATGTCACGATGGATATGGCTGCATTTACGCAGATGTTTTTTGGTGCATTTACAGCAACGGAGCTTGCAGAAGCAGGGCTTATTGAAGCTGAAAGCTCTGAAAAACTTGCTGTACTTGACAGTATGTTTCCAAAGTGTCGTAATTTTATTAACGAATATTTTTAAATAACCTCGAATAAATTTGGGAGGCTGATGTTTATGAGTAGTATCAGAAGAATTTTTGTGGAAAAGAAGGATGCTTTTGCTGTAGAAGCACATGGCTTGCTCAGTGATTTACGCAATAATCTGGGGATGACAGGTTTGCAGAACATCCGCATTATTAATCGCTACGATGTTATGGGTCTGAATGATGAAGAGTTTGCTATGGCAAAAGAACTCGTGTTGTCTGAGCCTCCTGTTGATACTGTAGCTGAAGAATTAACAGTAGCTGAGGGTAATTTTGCTTTTGCTGTAGAACTTCTGCCTGGTCAATATGACCAGAGAGAAGACTTTGCTGAGCAGTGCATTCAGCTGATTACCCAAAAAGAACGTCCGGTTGTAGCTGCAGCTAAGGTATATGTTCTGGAAGGTACTCTTACAGAAGAAGAATTTGCTAAAATTAAAGCTTACTGTATTAACCCCATTGAAGCGCGTGAAGCAGCTTGGGAGATGCCGGAAACTTTGGAAAGCACTTGCGAAGAGCCGGCAAAAATTCAGTCTGTTCAAGGCTTTTTAACAATGAGCCGTGACGAAGCAGAAGCTCTGCGTAAAGAAATGGGCTTGGCAATGAGCCTTGAAGATTTACTGTGGTGCCAGAAATATTTCAATGAAGAACATCGTGAGCCTACTATTACAGAAATCAGAGTTTTGGACACTTATTGGTCCGACCACTGCCGTCATACTACATTCATGACGCAGATTGATGATGTTGAATTTATTCCTGGGGTATATACTAAACCGATTCAGGAAGCATATGATAAGTACATGGCTGCACGTGAAGGCGTGTATGGTGAAAATACCGAAAGACCTATAACTCTTATGGATATTGCGGTTATTGGTATGAAAAAACTGCGTGCAGAAGGCAAATTGACTGATCTTGATGTTTCAGAAGAAATCAATGCTTGTTCCATTGTTGTGCCGATAGAAATTGACGGCAAAGAAGAAGAATGGCTTGTAATGTTCAAAAATGAAACTCATAATCATCCTACGGAGATTGAACCGTTTGGCGGAGCTGCTACCTGTCTGGGTGGTGCAATCCGTGACCCGTTGTCCGGCCGTTCCTATGTATACCAGGCAATGCGTGTAACCGGTGCTGCTGATCCCAGAGTGCCTGTAGCTGATACTTTGGCTGGCAAACTGCCGCAGCGTAAGATTACTATCGGTGCTGCTGCCGGTTACAGTTCTTACGGTAACCAGATTGGTCTTGCTACCGGTCATGTACAGGAATATTATCATGATAAATTTGTAGCAAAACGTATGGAAGTTGGTGCAGTAATCGGTGCTGCTCCGCGCAGTGCAGTAAGACGTGAACGTCCGGCTGCCGGCGATATTGTTATTCTTTTGGGCGGTAAAACTGGCCGTGACGGCTGCGGCGGTGCAACCGGTTCTTCCAAAGAACACACTGTTGATTCTTTGATGAGCTGTGGTGCAGAAGTACAAAAGGGTAATCCTCCTACTGAAAGAAAAATTCAGCGTCTCTTCCGCAATCCTGAAGTTACTTCTATGATTAAACGCTGCAACGACTTTGGTGCAGGTGGTGTTTCTGTAGCTATTGGTGAGCTGACTGACGGATTGGTTATTGATCTGGATAAAGTTCCGAAAAAATATGAAGGCCTTGATGGTACTGAGCTTGCTATTTCTGAATCTCAGGAACGTATGGCAGTAGTTATTGCTGCAGCTGATAAAGATAAATTCATTGCTTTTGCTGATCAGGAAAATCTTGAAGCAACTGTTGTAGCAGAAGTTTCTGCAGATCCGCGTCTTGTAATGTACTGGCGTGGCGACAAAATTGTAGATTTGTCCCGTGCTTTCCTTGATACTAACGGTGTTGCACAGCATACTGCTGTTACTGTAGAAGAAGCTGAGGGAGAAAATATTTTTGAAAAAGTTCCGGAAGTTGTTACAGCAGCTTCTGACATTAAATCTGCATGGCTTAATAATCTTGGACGCCTTAATGTATGCAGTCAGAAAGGTTTGTCCGAGCGCTTTGACAGCACCATCGGCCGCGGTACTGTTATGCTGCCGTTTGGTGGTAAAGAGCAGCTGACTCCGTCCGAAGGTATGGTAGGACGTATTCCTGTACTGAATGGCAAAACCACTGCTGCTTCTGTAATGGCTTGTGGTTATAATCCGGAAGTTGCCTGCTGGAGTCCGTTCCACGGCGCTATGTATGCTGTAACAGAATCTGTAGTACGTGCAGTGGCTTTGGGTGCAGATCCGTCCAAACTGCGTCTTACTTTACAGGAATACTTCCCGAAACTGCATGACAGCGCAAGCTGGGGTCAGCCTTTCAGTGCACTTTTAGGTGCCTTTACTGCTCTTGATGCATTGGAATTGCCTGCTATTGGCGGTAAAGACAGTATGTCCGGTACCTTTATGGATAAAACTGTTCCGCCGACTTTGGTTTCCTTTGCTGTAGGCGTTATTGACGGCAATAAATCCGTATCTGCTGACTTTAAAGCAGCAGGGGATAAAGTAATCTTCCTGTCCTGCCCGCGTGATAATGCAGAAGTGCCTGATTTTGCAGCTTTGCGTAAAAACCTTACTGCAGTACACAGTGCAATGGAAGCAGGTAAGATTGCGGCAGCGGCTGCTGTAAAAGACGGCGGTATTGCTGCACTTGTTACTACTATGTGCCTTGGCAATAATCTGGGCTTTGAATTCATTAAACCGTTTAATGATACAGATAATCTGTTTACCTTACAGCCTGGCGGTATCGTATTAGAACTTGCTGCTGGTTGTGAACCGGAAGAATTATTTGATGGTTTAGATTATATGCTTCTTGGTCATTTGACCGATAAAGCTGAAATCAGCATCAATGATACTGTTATCACTGTAGAAGAAGCTAAGCGGTCTTATATGCAGCCTTTGCAGGGTATTTTCCCTTATAAACTGCCTGATACAGAAAATCCGGCTGATATCTGCCAACCTCTGTATAAAGAAAATCTGCCTTTGACTGCTCCGGTTACTATTGCTAAACCTCGCGTATTTATTCCGGTATTCCCCGGCAACAACTGTGAATATGACAGTGCGCGTGCTTTTGAAGATGCAGGTGCAGCAGCAGAAACCTTTGTAGTACGCAACCTTACTGCACAGGCTGTTGAAGAATCTGTAGAACAGATGGTTAAATACATCAATAATTCTCAGATTATCATGATTCCGGGTGGCTTCAGTGCTGGTGATGAACCTGACGGCAGCGGCAAATTTATTGCTACCATGTTCAGAAATCCGCGTATTAAAGAAGCTGTAAGCGATTTGCTGGAAAACCGTGATGGGCTTATCCTTGGTATCTGCAATGGCTTCCAGGCTTTGATTAAACTTGGCCTTGTTCCTTATGGTGAAGTAAGAGATCTGACTGCAGATTCTCCGACTTTGACCTTTAATACTATTGGCCGCCATATTTCTCAGATTGTAACTACCAGAGTAGTATCTAATAAATCTCCGTGGCTGAGCTGCTGTGAACCTGGCGATGAACATGCTATTGCTGTTTCTCACGGCGAAGGTCGTTTCTATGCTCCGGAAGCTGTTATCAAAAAATTGTTTGCTAACGGGCAGGTTGCTACTCAGTATGTAGATAATAATGGTATGCCTACCATGAATATGCCGTATAATCCTAACGGCAGCTTGTATGCTATTGAAGGTATTACCAGTCCGGATGGCCGTGTATTGGGTAAAATGGGTCATACTGAACGTTTTGCTGACGGTCTGTACAGAAATATCTACGGTAACAAGGATCAGATGTTGTTTAAATCCGGTGTTAACTACTTCAAATAAAGGAAATGACAGAATTTATTCTGGCAATATAGCGTAAACCTTAGTAAAATAGCCACTTTTCAGAAAAGGTTTTGCAGTGAAATGTAAAAAAACGCAATGTTATTTGTCAGATTTTTGTCAGGTTTTTAGAACTAAAAAGGCAGCTCATGTTATAGTGAGCTGCCTTTTCTTATGCATTTTTAAAGAGATTATCCAATTTTTCAGAAGCAGATTTAAATTGCAGAACTGTTTTCTGGGCATATATCTTTTTAGTTGTGTTTGGATCGGCGTGACCTAAAAAGTCTGCTATGATATCAATGTTAATTCCGGCATCCCTGCAGATAGTAGCAAAGGTGTGACGGAGATTATATAGGCGTACATGTTTCCAGTTATGTGCTTTTTCAATTTTCTTCCAGTAAAACGCTGCTCTTATAGGGCGCATACGGCCGCCTTTTTCTGACACGCAGAATGGAATTGTTCTGTCATCCGGCATGGGAAGGTTACCACGCATAAATTGCTTTTTTACATAGTGTATATGTTCTTTAACTAACGGCAGGGCAAAGTCTATGATAGGAATAGTACGTTCACTGGTAGATGTTTTCAGGGCGCAAATTCTTGCTCCATGTTCAACATTATTATATTGGCGAGATACAGTTAGAGTATTGTTATCAAAATCAAAGTCGCCATCTGCATTTATGCCGCATGCTTCGCCACATCTTAATCCAAACATACCCATAAGTAAAACAATGCTGTAAAGAGGGTAGTAGTCTTCTTTTATTATTTTCAGCCTATACAGATACTCTTCCAATGTCAAAACAGTTTTAGGAGGAATCTTTTCAGGCGGTAAATCAATAGGGGTAGTGGGATTGTGTCCAATGATTTCATGTTTTGTAAGCCAGTTGAAAAAGCCAAATAAAATATTAAGATAGGTACGCATTGTAGACTCTTTTAAATTGTTGGACCTGAGAAAATGAATGAACTTTTCAATATGTATAGACTTCACTTTGCTTATTTTCATCTCAGCAAGGGAAGAGGCTGCCATGTTTTTTAAAACCGTATTTCTTCCAACCTGGCTGTGATAGCGTACCGGGTTTAAAGTACAATATTCCTTATACAGCTCCTGTACAGTTTTATTAGATGGTTCTGTATAGGTTCCGGATAAAATCCTTGCTTTAGCTTTTATTTCATTGTTTTTACATTGCTGCTTATCGTCATAGATTTCAGATTGAATCATCTGACCTTCTATCATAAAGCGATAGCGGTATACAGTACCCTTTTTACGTTTGATAGCGTAAACAGACATAAAAATACCAGCCTTTCTAAAATTGAGTATAGTTAAGTAAGGCTGGTGTATGCTATAATATTAGCGTACACAGCCTTGTGCTTGTGGGTTGTTACATTCGCAGCAAGTATTGCCGTACTTACTGCAGACGCTCAGCGTTGCCGCGCTGGGCGTTTTTTATTTTTTCATGTGTCAATTATAGGAGTTTTTGATAAATACCAGTTTGTGATATGTCAAAAACAGTAAATTTTGATATTAAACGTATTGGTTAAAGTCGTCTGATAGGGAGTAGCTTTCTATATATGCCTTTATCATCTGACAGGCAGCTACATCAGTATCCAGGATTTCTGACCAGGCTGCTAAACTAGGCTCATGGTCGCAGGTATCAACAAATTCATAAAAGCTGCCAATATGACAGGTTTTTATATATTTACGCATCTGTTTTAATTCTTCATGGTTGTTTGACATACTCTAACCCTCAATTACTCTAGAAAATCATTTTATCTTTTTAAAAACTGTAATATATTCTTTATTCATTGATTTTACGGGTGCATCATTTACTTTAGATGTTACAGAAGGTGTTCGTTTATAAGCTATTTTCCTATCAGCACTTTTAATAACCTGGTAATTTTGCTCCAAAAGGTATTCTTGTGTGATACCGGATAAGTCAATTTGCACTCCATCTACAGTTCTGTTACCTAATGTAATAACAATATATTTGGAAGTTATCCTGGATATCTCTTTTAAAAATTTAAAATAATCACTAAAAAATAGTATTACTTTTTTGTGTTTTGCTTCGGAGATTTGGTTTAAATATGGAAGAATAAATTCTTTGTCTTGTTCATCGAGAGTGTTAGTAGTACGCCAACCGCCCATACTTTTACTATCAATCATATTGAAGTTATTTAATTCCCAACCTTCGAGATCCAAATCATTTCCTGGTATTGTATATAATGCTAACATCGAAAATTGACCATAAGGAACCGTAGTCGCATTATCTCCATAGGGTGGGGAAGTAATCGTAATATCAAAAGAGTTGTTGTTTAAAGCTGGCAATAACTCTAATGTATTGAATTTTGTTAAACTAAAATTTTTACTTACTTCTTTAAATTGTTCTACATTATCTTTGATAGAGGAAATATAATCCTTTATCAAATTATTTTTTAAATTGTCTATCATTGTTTTTGTTTTTATATGCAATTTGTATGTAGAACTCCTGGTATTACTATACTTGCGAATAATATCACAGAGCATATACCAAAAATATAGACGATTCTTTGTATTAGCAATTTTCATAATTGCTGTACGTATTTTAGCAATGTCCTTTTTTACATCAGGCCTTAACCATTTATCAATATTAGGGAAGTCATAAGGAGTTATGTTAGTATTACTGTTAATTTGACTTTCTAAAAATTCAATATCACTTAAAATGTCATTGTCTACGCCTTGAAGTTTAACTTTAGTAATAAGGTTAGCCAAAGGATTGATGTCGCAGCCATACAAAGATAAATTTGGATTGATTTTAGCGGCTTCATAAAGAGCCGTACCCGACCCGTGAAAAGGGTCAAAAATAGACTTTATCTCTTTATCATCCAAAAGTGTTTCTAATACTTCTTTTTGCATTGGTGCGATCATTACAGCCGGATATAGTACTGTACCATGTATATCGCTTTTCTTTTTATACGTACTATAAGCTATATCTTCTAACATGGCATAACTCCTTAGATTTTTATTTGATATTTTGGTTAAAGATAATTTCATTGACTAAAACTACGAAAATACCAGCTTTTTTTGCAATATCTCTTACATCTAACTCTGAGATATATGTAGTTGCTAAATGTGCGGTTGCATTAGTTTTAGCTACCACATCTTCAAATTCTTTAGGGGTAAGGATGTTTTGAAATGTATGATACGAATTGCCAGTGGCATTGGCTATGGCAGTTGTACGATTTCTATCTGCTGCAATATACTCAACAACAGTTTTTACTTTTTCTTGAATTGTCTTCTTAGGTAAATTTATATTTAGTGTTTGATATTTTTTTGAGTTAGTTAAAGAAACGATACTTAATTCAAAGATAGCTCTTAGTGAGCAAGATATTACATCAAGATAGTCTTTAACTTTTAAACTATTTATTTGTTCAATTAGATTAAAAACTGTTTTACTATATTGTAAGTTATAACCTTCTCTTGCTGGTATCTTGATTAATTTTTCTTTGACAGAGCAAGTAAGATTAGATTTTGCTTCTACAAAATGAAGCGTAATGGAGTGTTTGGCAACACCTGTGTAGGGATCATTATATTCGAATTTAATAGTTTTTCTGTTTTCAGTATCAATAGTTTCTAATATTTTTGTTGTAGAAATATTTTCATCTATATAAATTGTTAAATCATTTTTATCTACTTTATTACCCAAGCTATCTGTTACAGAGGTAATATAATCAATCAGCCTGATTTGTTGAGAAGGAATTTCCAGTGTAGTATCCTTGTTAGACTGAGTAAATTTTACTATATCATATTTCACTTTATCAAATAAACCAGGTTGTTTTGTTTTATTATGGCTCTTAGTATTAGTGTCAGCAGCTTTTGTATTATTTGTTGTAGAGGTACTGCTTTTTGAAGCAGGAATATTTTGTGGTGCTTTATTTTCAAATAACTCTCCTTGAGAATTTGATTCAGGTTCTTTAGGAGTAACATTTTTTTCAGCAGCTTTTAATTCATCTGCTAAATTTTCAAAAAATTTATTATCGTCAAACTTGCTTTTAAATTTAGAACCTTCAATCTGTATGGCTATATTTATTTCTTTTAAAAAGTTTGTAATAGAATCTGTAAAGCTATTTTGAATAAATTGAGTTCGGTCAGAGTTAAAGTCCATAGCTTTAGAGGAAGTATTTATATCAATAAAACCAATAATTTGTGGAAGTGTTTTAGTGCTTTTTATTTTACGTGTTATTTCTGGATTAAATAAAGTATAGTTATTGAACAGGTTTTTATTGATAAAAATTAATGGAGTAAGATTATTATCGTGGTTATAAAAATAAGATGATATGTTTTTTAAACCACGTGACTTAAATAAGTATATATTTAAATCTAAGTTTATTGTGGCATCGTTGATATTGCATTCATAGGGAATTTTATGGAAATAAAGGCCTTTATAAAAATATTTTATAATCTTTTCTTTTGAATTATAAGTAACACGCAAGAAAAGTCTTTCGGTATAAATTTTTTCCAATTGTATATTTTGAGGCTCATATTTTTTTCCATTTATATTTAGCGATATATTTATACTGTTATCATGGAAGCAATTAACTAATTTAAACAATTTCCTGGATTTGAAAAATGGTCTAATAAAGATTCTGCATTATAATCATCCAGAGTAATTTCTATCAATGTACCATGTGAATTCAATTTGGTAGAAAGGGAAAGATTAATAGAATAAGTTGTAACATTATCACAGGCTTCGAGATCACTTCTTTTGGCAGAAAAAGTGATACATGAATCTTTTAGAGTTTTAGTATACCATGTAGCTTGATTGCCAAATTTAAATACGGACAGGAAGCCTAAACCTTTAGAACCTAAAGTATAACGACCATTTGAACGTAGTTCACCATATTTTTTTATGCTTTTTGCAATGTGGAATAAGGCAGCAATAGAATCTTTATTCATGCCGCTGCCATCATCAGCTATAGTGAGTTTTTTATTAAATGTATCTATTGTAATTTCTATATTTTTTGCATCAGCATCATAAGCATTTTTTATGAGTTCATTCAAAGCAACATTGTTGGAAGGAATTTTTTCGGATAATTCTTTTATAATATTACCGCTTACTTTGACGTTTATAGATTCATTTTCCATTTTATTACCAGCCTTTACTCTTAATAATAAATATCAGGAATTATTATTTTTTCATCAGGTTGTACTTCATGCATATAATTTTTATAGTTTTCTAATAACCATATATATTTTATCAGCAAGTTAGGTTGATTTTTGCATTTTCTTATATTTTTTATAATATTTTCAAATATTGATTCCAGCATTTTCTCGTGATCATACCAGGCAAAGATTTGATAAAATTCTGGATTTTTAGGGGCTGGTTTAAATAAATCTATACATATGTTACCATCAAAATCCTTTTTTAAATGTTCTCTTCTGAGGTCTTGAATGAAGCTTGGAACATCTTCAGTTCCAGGAGATTTGAATTTAGCAATATCATCCATAGATTTAAAAGCTTTTTTATCAAATATTATTCTGGGATATATTGCTTTTGAAGATTCAAGCGTATAAGCTGTATTTAATGCTTTGCCGTAGAAAAAGCCTTCGTTATCATATATGTAATCATAGGTAATTGCGCCGCGTAAAAAGAAATCTTTTGAGGCGAAATATAATTGCATTCTATGCAGGACATCTAATAAATATTCTAGAGCTTCCGGGGGAGCAGAAAACATACAGGAATCACTGAAACGATGTGATTTTATTTTGTTGCGATTATCCATTTGATTATAAAAATTATTTAAATGTTCTATAAAATCTTTTATATCAAGCAGATTAAGATGGACTGGGTGTTTCTGATCTGGATTTGTAATATCAGTTTTCTCCTTAAAACCTAATACATCAATAAAAGCAACGACCTTTTTCTCATATGCCATTTATAATCATTCCTTCACCTTTCAAAATCTATAAAAATTATCCGACCTTGCTTTCTGACTGTTTCATTTCTTTACGCCTAAGTTGGTCTATTTCAACATCTAATATATTGTTTATACGTTCTTTACCGTCAGCGTTAAGCTGGCGGTATTTTTTTATGAGTTCTTTTTCGTCATTATTGAAACTAGTGGTTGTTCCGTATATTAGATAGTCAACTGAAATGTCAAGTGCATCAGCGATAGAAATTAAAGTACCTATTTTTGGATCAGTAGTAATTCCAGCAAAAATTTTGGATAAAGTACCGATAGGTATATTAGATTTTCTACTTATATCTTCATTTCTTAATTTTCTTAAAGATTTGATTTCTTGTAATCGTTTAAGTAATTCATCAAATTTGTAAGGCATAGTGTTTCCTCCTTAAACTGGATTATACCATTGAGGAATATATAAGGCAACAATATTTTTCCGTTAAAGGAAAAATATTGTTAGAATATTATTGACAAATTCCATTAAAGGAATTATATTTAAAACGTAAAATTCCATTAACGGAAAGAGGGTGGCGTAATGAATAGACTTTATATAGCTTTGATGGAAAAAGGAATTAAACCTGATGAAGCTTCTAAATTTATAGCTTCTATTATCGGATGTACAGAACGAACAGCAAGAAACAAGTTAAAATCAGTTACTGAATTTACGGTAAGCGAAGCTATAAAAATAAATGAAAAAGCCTTTTCTAATAGTTATGAAATTGGCTATTTATTTAAAAATAACCTTGAAGAAAAGAAAGGGGCGTGAGGGAAGTGGAAAAAGAAAAACTTCGTACTGTTATTACAGTTGATCTGAAAAGTGTAGATACCAAAGTGAGAAGAATGCTGAAGGCTTATGAAGAGTTTAAAAAGGCGTGTAATGAAATTGCACCTGGTTTTTATGATGGCAACATTGAAATCATTATAAAAAAATAGCCTCTTACATTAAAGAGGCTATAAACATTTTTATAAATTCATTATAGTACATGTAATATTCAAAAGAAAGGGGCGTGACGGGAGTGGAAAAAGATAAATCCTTTAATACATGAGACGTGAATAATCTAATTTTTTGTATTTTGTTGTGAAGAATCATATGGTTGTTCAAGACACAGTATTCTAAACATCAAAGCCCATGATATTAATTTTATTATGTATTGTACTTCGGGTGAAAAATATTCTTTTGGTAATTCAGATAAAATAAAAAACAATGCGTCAGCGGTTCTTTTGTCAAGCTTAGTTATTACTAAACTTGAAAGACTTTTTATATATTTTTGCTTGTACTGTTTCCTTTGCTCATGCAATTTAATAGCATTATCTTTAGTCTTTTTTCTTAGTTTAGATTTCTTTCTATGAAAAGTAGTTACTGTAGCAACGGAAGTATCTCTGTATTCAGTAGATGTTTGTACAGTAGTATATGATGGGCCATGATTCAAATCCAATAAATTAGAATCAAATTGAAGCTTTTCGAATAAAAGCTTCAATTGTGGATGTAAAGATTCAACTGATTTGGAGTATAACCACATAGGTTGATGTACTTCGTATGGAGTTTGAAGTAAAGATTTTAAATGTGGCGATACATAATTAGCCGCTTTAGAAGAACTGTTTATTAGTCGAAATTGAGATTGAACCCTTTTAAAATCATTTTCAAATATTTTATCTCTGAATACAGAGTTAGCTAAGTTCGAAGTTGTTCTTAATTGAACTTGGAGATGTTTTAATTCATCTCTTATATCAGAATTATCAAATTTTGGAATGATAGACTGAACTAAATTGTTAGAGTCTTCTAACTGTTTTTGGATACTTTCAACATTGGACCTTAAAAGACTTTTTTGAAAAAATGGGAACAGATGTCTAGTTAATTTAGATGACATCCCTAATTGTTTTTGCAAATATTTAAATTCTGTATTCATATAGGAATCTTTGAATACAGAGGGGAAAGAATTCATTAATTTAGAAGACATACTCAGTTGTCTATGAAGCTGTTGAAACTCCGGCTTAATAACTGGGTCTTCAAATGTAGAATGTACAGATTCAAATAATTTGTAAGACTTATTTAACTGCTCTTGGAGATTTTTGATAGCTGTTTTATGAGAGGAATCTGTAAAGGAAGAAGGAAGGTTCCGAAACAAATTAGTATACTTTTCTAATGGATTAATAAGAGGTGAAATTTCATCACGTATAATAGGGTTTTTGAATGAAGAAAAGGCAGGGTTAGCCAACTTATTAAAAGTATCAAACTGCTTTTGAAGATTTTTGATAACTGTTTCATGAGAGGAATCTCTGAAAGTGGAAGCAAGGGATTTAGACTTATGTTGTTTTTTTGCGTGACGATTTGATAATTTTTTTTTGTTTGATAGATTCTTATTGTTTGTCATACTTATCACCTAAAAAAATATTTGTTTCTATTATACCATTTTAAAATATAAAATTTATAGATTGATTGTTGATACGGGAAAAATAATAAAGAACATATATAATCTGATTCTTTTAGATAAAAATATATGCGCATATGTAAGATTACCAATGTCATAAGGATTTAATAAGGCCTATCTTATTGGAGCTAAAAAGAGCTGTATTGAATAGCAATAGAAAAGATAGAGAGTAATGGAGTGATTTTATGAAAGTATGTTTAAAGTGCGGTACTGAACTTACCGCAGCACAAAAGTTTTGCCCGGAATGTGGTACAAAATATGTTCAGGTTGTTGAGGAAGCTAGCAAGAAGGATGTTGTTACAGCAGTTTTGCTGCGCAAGATGATATATAGCGTAAAAGAGGCAGCAACTTCACTGAATATCAGTCCACGAAAACTGCAAATGCTTATTAATAGCGGGGAGATAACTGTTTGCCGTAATGGAGGCAATGTTGGTGTTACTGAGTGGGCCTTAGAAGAGTTTGCCCGTAAACATGAAGAGGGTGTAAGTACGTATGTAAAAGAAAAAAGACAATTAAAAATTATTTAGGAGTTCAGTATGAATAATACTTTTGCTGCAAAACGTAAATTTGTTACTAAAAGCAAAAAATGCCTGCGCTGCGGTAAGGCTATCAGCCATTATCACTATCTGGTTACGGCGCAGGAAACTGGTTATGTCTGCGCTGATGACAGACTGTGTTATCATTGCCAGCAAAGCAGGAAGATAAAGCAGCTGCATAGATTGCAGGCAAGGTGGTCAGATGTTTTTGCATAAAAAAATGGAAGTATGATGTTGGCGCATCATACTTCCCAATGGTGAAACCTACAGCAGATTTCGCCTTTTATTTTAACACGGGGAGTGATAAAATAAAAGCTTTCATTTTATCACTCCCCGTGTTAAAATAAAAGGCGGGGAGTGATAAAATGAAAGCTTTTATTTTAAGTACATTGCTGCTTGCAGGCTGTTACTGCCTGTTTCAGTATACGCAGCAGCCAAGGTATCAGCCTGTTACGGTTTATGTTAAGCAGGGAGATACGCTCCATGATATTATCCGTGAACTGAAATATCAGTATCAGGATGAGCGGGACTGGCGTGAGATTTACTGCGAGGCTAAACAGGATAATGCGTTTAGCAGGTATATCGTTCCGGGGCAGAAGCTTGTTTTCAGGATGATGTGCCATGAACGGTGATTGCATTAACTGCCGCTGGTGTAGCAAGCGCGTTATTGACTATTATCCCTGCAGCTGTTGTGCAGGTCTGCATGCAAACGCAGAATACTATTTTTTCTGCCTGCCGGATCAGCAGGATATGTTTGGTGTTGCAGAGCTGGCTCGCTGCCGTAGCTGTGGCCGTAAGGTACACATCACTAAGGGAACGGACTATAACAGCAGCTATAAATATATCCGGTGTAAATGTGGCAACAGCCTGCAGGCAAAGGTTTCCACGGAAGAAATGATTAGGCGCTGGAATAATAAGCCGCCGGAAAAAACTAAGATGTGGAGGGTAAAAAATATATAGTTTAAAGGCTGCACTATATACAAGCAACGGCGCAGAACAAATATGCTGGGAAGTATAGGCAGCCTTTTTCTATACATAAATATAAGGTGGTGTGTCATGGAATATATAAATAAGAAAACTGGTGAGATTTATCAGGCGGATGAAGTAAACCTGAGTAATCTTTGTGATGGTGATTTGGATTTCATTTTTAAGAGTGAGTTCAGAGAGCTTATAAGTAAGCTGGGAATTGGTAACAAGGGAAGTATTAATATCGCTGTTAAGGTTAATAAACTACTGGATGCTAGCGGTGATGCAGTAATAGCTGTTGATGTATTACTGGCAAGCAAATACCCAAAAATCAGTATCAGTGATGATAACAAGAAAAGAATTTCTGAAGATGGCAAGGTACTACAGCTAAGAGAAACCAGCATGTTTGATGCCGATAAGGGTTAAAGGTGGTTGGTTCCCATATCTGTAAAAGTCATTGTAAGTTCAGAAGAATTAAAGAAGACTATGGAGCTGTTGGCTCTGATCAGCGCGCCTGCAGGTAAAAAGAAGGATGAGGATGCAAAGCAGCTGTTTAATACCATGCGTATTACTGCTGTCTGTCCGCATCGTGATAAAAACTATATGCTTATTTTTGGCAAGGCCGGTAACGGTGAGCAGCTTACCTACCGTATGGAAGGCAAAAGCACGGTATCAACAGAAAGTGCGGATATGTATATAGACTGCAAGCGGTTTATGGCCATGGCTAAAACCTGCAGCGGTGATGTAGCGCTGACCTTTGAAAGCAAGGAACTGAAAATCAATGTAGCCGGAAGTGAGTATAATCTTACTGCCTTAAATGCAGAGCTGCCGGAAATCAAGGTGCCGCAGAATGGCAGCTGCCTTATAAATACGCAGTTTATGTATGAGGCGGCAAGGTTCTGCAGCGTGGCGATTGCCAAAGACGCGGCAGGTATAAGAGGCTGCGTGCAGATTAAGATAGCAGCAGATAGCAGTGCCGTCTGCTATGGGGCGCAGAGCAGCTGCGCCGCTAAATATGTAGTGCCGTCTACAGGCTGTTATCAGGAAACTGTATTGCAGCTTTTGCCGCTGCATCTGCAGCATATTGCAGAGCTGGCAGAAGGTGCGGAAGTACGTCTGGTGCGTGATGAAAAGGATATTATCTTTGTTACTGCGCCGCGTTTTGATTATCTGTGTTATCCGCTTTCCGGACAGTTCTTTGCGTGTGATCGGATATTTAATAAGCCTGCCATAAAGCATATTACAGTTAATAAAAGTAGGCTGATGGCTGCTTTAGCGCGTGCTGCTGTTATTGCAGGAGATACTGCAGAAGAAGCTACCAGTAAGGTGAGAATCTGCAGTGATACGGAAAACATCTACCTGAGTACTGCCAGCGTAGCCGGAAACGGCATTGAGATTATTCCGCTGGACAGTATGGAAGGCGATGAAAATGAAAGCGAAAACTATTTGCCTGTTAACCGCTTAATGCGTATTATCAGCAATCTTTCCGGTGATGCTGTAACCATCAGCACTAAAGGAAAGCTGGACCAGCTGTATATTCGCAGCAGCGGCAGCGACAGTGCTTATTTAGTTGCGCCTATGAGAGGGTGATACTATGACCGGCTGGATAAAGCTGCATAGAAAGCTGCTTAAAAGCAGGGCATGGTGCAGTGCTGATGCAGAAGGCAAGGTAATACTGATTACTTTGCTGCTGCAGGCCTGCCACAGCGTTACTAAATGGCAGATAACCAGTGATAAAGATGCCGTTCTGAATCCTGGTGAACTGTTTATCAGCTACCGTAAATTTGCTAAAAGCTGTGGCGTATCACTGAAAAAGCTTACTGTTGAATTTAACCGGCTTGCTGCAGTTGGTTTTATTGCAACTAAGAGCAAAAAAGAAGGGACTGTAGTCCGCATATTAAACTGGGAGTATTATCAGCTGCCGGATACACCTTTGGATACACAAAAGGGAACACCTTTGGCGACACCTTTAGAGGCAGATGCTGACTGCGATTGCGCCGATAAAACTGCTGCTGCAGAAACAGAAAAGGGAACACGTCAGGGAACAGTTTTGGAAACACATAACAAGAATAATATATTAAAAAATAAAATAAACAAGACAGACAACAACAAGAAGCTGCTCTCTGAGATAGCAGTACATCCTGACGTTGTCCTGGCTGTGAGTGAGTATAATACAGCGTTTCCAGGACTTAAAGACAGATTCAGTTCTGACACCATGTATGAGCTGCAGACCTTTGCTGTTACAGCTTCACCACGCTGGTTACTGCAAGCTGTTAGGGAGCTGAAAGCAGCCAACAAGGAAAAGGCTATTCGTAATCCGCAAAACTACCTTGTGGGTATCATTACCAACTGGCTCGAAGATGGTTTTCCCAATGATAACAAGGCTGATGCAGCTACGCTGGAAGAGTTTTACCGTCAGGAGGGGATTGCATGAATATCAACAGACAGAGCGTACTGAAAGCGTTTTACAAGTTTGACCAGAAGAAACTGCCGATAGTAAGCGTACAGGGTGAATTTACTGTCAGCATGAATGTTAAGCTGCGGCAGGAGTTGTGTGAAGAATGGCTGGATGCTTTCTGTGTGGTTGATACTGTAACCTGGGATAAAGCTATTGAGCTTGCTGCTGCTGAATGTAAACGTTATCCGGACATTGAAAAGATGTGGGAGATTATCAGCAGAGTAAGTTCTGCAGCAGAACAGGTTGCGCCTAAGCAGCCTGTTCCGGAAGTGAAGCCGCCTGCGCCTAAGACTGCAGCAAAGAAGTCAAAAGCGCCTGGGTATTTGAATAATAAACAGAAGCTGGCCAGGATGTTTGAACTGGCTAAAAGCGGTAACTTTAACGGCGCAGCTGCCTGCTGTGACAGCGGGATAACTGAACAAGAGTTAGAGAGCTTTGCGGTAAAATACTGGCCGGATGCTGCGTCAAGACTGGTACAGGATTCTGCCGGCGAGCTGCGTGAGATTATACGGCAGGACCAGACATGCGGTGAGTGCAAAGGCTTACTGAAATGCAGAACAAATGGTTACAGGACTATCGGCTATATAGATAAGTTTAGCGGCTGCTTATGTACAAGGATGGTTGAATGCAGAGAACGCAGAAAGGAAAGGCAGGAACAGGAATGTTAGCTTATCAAATAAATGGCAGACTGGTGAAGATGGAGCGCTGCGCGGCAGATATGTATATCATCCGCAATATTCCGGGTGTGTTTGATAACATGATTGCTGTTGGCGCGGTAGTGCATAAGGATTTGGTGCAGAAGTTTTTGGACAGTTATGCAGCTAAGTTTGATGCGCATAAGGTAGATTTACTGGATGTTGATTTCAGTGAGCGGCTTCCGGCAGCTGCCGAATATTGCCGCGGCTGCGTGTACTGGAATGGCAAAGGATGTGATGCCGGTGGAGAAAAATAAATATAAACAGGCGGTAAGTAAGTTGGAAAATTACAGAGTGAGCCGCATGGCTATTGAAAACATCCGCAATAAGATACAGAAACTGCTGCTGTGCAGTGGACCTGTGCCACTCAAGGGAACGAGCTATGACGGTGGCAGAAGCAATACGCCTGCTTATCATGCTTCCATGAACAATATTGCAGACGAGATGCAGCAGCTTTACTGCCGACTGGCTGCAAAGCAGGAAGAAGTGAAGCTGGTAGAGGATGCGTTGGCGATTATCAGTCTGGGCAGGAACTGTGAACATTATGCAGATATCTTGATAATGCGTCATATTGATGGCTTCAGCATGGAGGTTATAGCAGACAGGCTGGGCTACAGTTCCAGAAGAAGTGTGTACTATCAGTATGATAAAGCCATGAAGAAGTTTGCTATATTTGCTATAGCTTTGGGAGTTTAAACGGCGTGGATTGCACAAAATGTATACAGATTTTTGCTTTTGGCTGTGGTAATATGTTAGTGAAAAAGAAAACTGAAAATCATTAAGCACTTGCAATTAGTTTTGCAGGTGCTTTTTTGTTGGCTGAAAGAGGTGAGAATGTGCCAGCAAGGATAAAAAGAGAATGCCGCAAGCTTGGATGTCTTAATCTTACTGCCAATGTCTGCGGCTATTGTGATGAGCATTTGAATGAAGCACATCTGAAATATGACAGGTATCGCGGCAGCAGCAATGAGCGTGGTTATGATTCACGCTGGCAAAGATACCGCAAATGGTTTTTAGCCAGAAATCCTCTCTGCGCTGTGTGTGGCGAGTTGGCAACGGTTGTCGACCATATCGTACCCCATAAAGGTGATAAAGCTTTGTTTTGGGATAAGAACAATCATCAGCCTTTGTGTGAACGCTGTCATAATATCAAAACAGCCAGAGAAGACGGCGGATTTGGCTCCCGTATTGTGAAAAAGGGGTAGGGTAGGCAAATCTCTGCGAGCAAAAAGCTTCAGACCGCGCCCCACTCGTTTGTTTAAAAAATTCCCCTATCAGATTATTTTTTGCTGATTATGAAAGGTGGTGATGATTATGCCGACACCGGCTCAGAGTAGTAAAGTAATTGATTTTAACAGAAGTCAGAAAATTGGTAAGCATTATACGCTGACAGAGATTGAGCAGCGAAAGGCTGCGGAAGAAAAGCTGACGCGCAAAAACGTGAAGCTGAAAGTTCCGGCCTTTTTAAAAGAAAAGTCGTGTGCTGCGGCTTATAAAATCTGGAAAGAACTGGTTAAGGAAGGTTTGGAGATTGAACTTTTTGATAACGTGGATGCACGCGTGCTGGCAAATTTCTGCAGGTATCAGGCCCTGTTTGAGGAAGAAGCGGTTAAATTTTATCCGGACAAAAAGAAGCTGGATGCCTTTGGCAAACAGGCTTTGAGTTATGCAGAGAAGCTGGGGCTGACACCGACGGCGCGCGCCCGTCTTGTTATTAAGCGAGCTGGCGCTACAGCGAATGAGGATGCCGGACTGGATAGCGATGTGATGATGGCATGAGTTATGAAGATATGTATGTTACGCATCGCTATGCGCAGGAGATTGTCGACGGCTTGCGTCCCTGCTGTAAGATGGAGTTTCTTGCCTGCCAGCGTCATCTGCAGGATTTGAAGCGGCAGGGAACGGAAGAGTTCCCCTATGTTTTTGATGAAACAAGGGCGGACAGGATTTTTGACTGGTTTGAACAGTACTGCTGCCACGTGCGCGGACCGTATGCCGGACAGCTTATCCAGCTGCTGCCATTTCAGTATTTTGACTTAGGCTGCATCTTTGGCTGGGTGCATATGAAGACAGGCAAACGCCGGTTCACTACGGCTTTTAATTTCAGAGCGCGCGGCAATGTTAAGAGTACTGAGATGAGTGGTGTGGCTCTGTATGGTATGTGTGCAGATGCCATTTATCCGCCTTATCAGCCGGAATTGCGCAAGTTTGAAAATATGCCGGAAGTAGAGTGCGCTGCCGTTGATAAACAGCAGGCAAAACGCGTTTGGGGCGATGCTTCGGAAATGGGTAAAAAGTCCGCTAAGATTTTGAAATGTCTGCGCATCAAAAATACCTATATTACTCATAAGACACGCAGCGGCTGGCTGCGGCCGTTATCCAAAGATACAAAGAATAAGGACTCCGGTGCGCCATGTATTGTAATAATTGACGAATACCACGCACATCCCAGTTCAGAGATTGTCGACGTACTAAAATCCGGCTTTGGCAAAAGGTATCAGTCTTTGATGATTATTATTTCTACTGCAGGTAAAGACGCGGAAAACAATCCCTGTAAGAAGGAATATGAAAGCGCCTGCAAGCTGCTGCGCGGTGAAATGCAGGATGAGAGCTATTTTGCCATGATTCGTGAAATGGAAGACGGCGACGATGTAAGCTCTCCGGCTTGCTGGGTGAAAGCGAATCCTATTTTGCAGCATGAAAATGAGTATTCGCAAAACCTTATGAAGGAAATTAAGGATGAGTATAACCGGGCGTATGGCAGCGGTGATCCGGATAAGGTGCGCGAGTTTTTGACCAAACGCTGTAATCTATGGCAGCAGGACAGCGAGGCAAAATATTTATCCAGCGACCAGCTGAAAATATGGAAGGAGCTTGCTGTTCCGCGAGAAGACTTCCTGCAGCTGATTAAGAACAGGGAGCATCTGGCCGGATATGACTTATCGAAGAAAATTGACCTTACAGCTTATGGCGGTGCATGTAATCTGCCGGATGGCAGGGTTGCCGTCTGGGCGCATGGTTTTATTCCGGAAGATGCTGTGGAGCAGCATCGTAAAAGTGACCGTGTACCATATCAGGAATGGATCAAAGGCGGTTGGGTAACGGAAACTGACGGGGCTGTAGTAGATTACAACAGTATTACTGAGTATGTGGACGGCTTTATCAAAAAGCAGGGCAGAAAGCCTAAAGAAGACTGCTTTGACCCGTTTAATGCTACTTTCTATATGACTGAATTACAGAAGAAGGAAGGCCGTACACCAGTAGAGGTGCGTCAGACTACGTTGAATCTGTCTGAAGCTACTAACTGGCTGCGTGAGCTTATTGTCAGCCGCAAGGTTGTGCATGACGGAAACCCGTTACTTACCTGGGCTTTAGGTAATGCTTATGCATACACAGACAGTAATGAAAATATTAAGCTGAGTAAAAAGAACAAGGATGATACTCAGCGTATTGACCCGGCTGCAGCGCTTATAAATGCTTTGAGCAGACTGCCTAAAAGTAAGCCTAAACGCAGCAAATATGAGGATGCTGATTTGCAGACCTTTTGAAAGGGGGTGAAGTGTTGGAACTGCGAATACCTTTTACCAATTTATCGCTGCGGATGGATTTAGGCAAAACTGATGGTAAATGGCTTTGTTCAGAAGCGCCAATGCCGCTCATTAGCGGCAAGGTATCTGCTGAAAAGGCGTTAAGTATTGATGCTGTTTTTGCCTGCGTTAATCTGTATGCACGCACTGTTGCTTCCATGCCGCTTATTCTGTACAGAAAAGGGGCGGAAGGCAAAGAAAGGGCAACGGATCATCCGCTGTATTATCTGCTGCATAATTCACCTAATCCTAATATGACCAGCTATAACTTCCGTTCAATCATGGAAGCGTCGCTCAAGCTGCATGGCAATGCCTTTGCCTGGATTGAGTTCGACAAAGACTGGCAGGCAAAAGCTTTATGGCCTTTGCATCCTGACAGTGTATTTCCACAGCGCAGTTTAAAGACGGGTGAGCTTTTTTATGATGCTGTCTTATATGATGGCAGCCATAGAGTTTTTCGAGCTTATGAGATGCTGCATATTCCCGGACTGGGATTTGACGGGATTGCCGGTAAGTCTGTTATCAGGATGTTTGCTGAAACCATGGGTTTAAGCCTTGATTTGAAAAACTACGGCAGAAAGTTCTTTAAAAATGGAGCGCGTCCTTCCGGTGTTTTGATGCATCCTGAAAGCTTATCGGAAGAAGCACAGAAAAGACTAGAAAGAAAATTTGACCAGCGTTACAGCGGTGTAGAAAACACCGGTAAGACTATCTTACTGGAAGAAGGCATGAAGTATGAGCAAATAGGCGTACCGCCGGAAGAAGCGCAGTTTTTGGAAAGCAGAAAATATTCTGTGACGGAAATTGCCCGTATTTTTGGTGTTCCGCCGCATATGATTGCAGATTTGGAGCATGCTACTTTCAGCAATATTGAAAGTCAGGACATAAACTTTGCCAAACATTCCATTATGCCAGAGTGTGTGAACTGGGAACAGGAGCTGGTGCGGAAGCTTATCAGGGATGATGAGCATGACCGGTATGAAATTGAATTTGTCATGGATGGACTGGTGCGCGGCGATATAGAAAGCAGATATAAAGCTTATGCTATTGGCAGGCAATGGGGCTTTTTGAATGCTAATGATATTCGTGCCAAAGAAAACATGAACAGTGTTGATGGCGGTGAAACTATCTATGTGCCGCTGAATATGATTGGCTCTGACCTTGCTGCGCCATACTGGCAGGCAAGGATTAAGGCCTATGAGATGCAGGGGAAGGAGGTGAAGAATAATGCCGGAGAAAAGTAAGCTTTTTTATCGTGAAATGCAGCTTGATGGAGCTGTGGATCAGGAAAGCAGAACTGTGCCTATTAGCTTTTCCTCTGAAAAATCTGTAAAGCGCTTTGACTGGCGCCGCGGTGAATATTATAACGAAATATTGGGCCATGAAACAGGAAACGTTGATTTGACGCGCCTGTCTGAAATGGGTGTTGCGTTATTTAACCACGATACAGATCGGGTTATAGGTGCCATAATCGACCCTGTACTTGATGCAGCGGAACACAGATGCAAAGCGAAAATTCGTTTTGATGAGGATGAGTTTTCTGAGATGATTTATCAGAAGGTGCTGCGCGGTACGCTGAAAGGGATTTCAGTAGGTTATGGTGTTGGAGCCTGGGAAGAAGTTGCTGCCGGACAGAAGTCAACCTGCGGACGCTTTGAAGGGCCTTGCAAAATTGCAAGGCAATGGACACCATATGAGGTATCTTCTGTAAGTGTTCCTGCTGATGCAGATGTAGGTGTTGAACGCGGCTTGCCGGATATAACAGACAGCGAGCTGCAGGAGTTCCGGAACTACCTTGCTGATAAAAAGCGTCGCAGTATAAATGCTGATTTACAAACATTAAAAAGAGAACTGGATTTACTGGAAATGGAAGGATGATGACCATGGATAAAATTTTGCAAATGAAACAGAAACGTGCCGGAATTATCAAAAAGATGCGCGAATTGCTGAATGGTGCGGAAACTGCGCAGCGTTCTTTATCTGATGATGAACAGAAGGAATATGACAACTATCGCAGTGAAGCCATGCAGCTGGCAGACAGTATTGTGCGTGAAGAAGAAATGCGCAGTCTGGAAAGTAGCGTGCCTCCGCAAAGCAGTCCTGTCGCTCAACGCAAACAGGAAGAAAAACTGGAAGCCGGTATCAGGGCAGCTCGTTTCGTAAAAGTAGCACTGCTGGCATCTCGCAGCCGTGATGAAAGCTTTGATGAAATTGCCGAGCGCATGTATCCGCAGGATGAATATATCAGAGCTGCTATGGTAGAAGGCACTCCCGGCGATGGCGGATATATGATTCCGCAGAATCTGTATAACGAAATTATTCCTTTGTTGCGTCAAACTGGTGTCACTCGCTCTATGGGAATCACAGAGCTGCCGTTGCCTAATGGTAATCTCAACCTGGTAAAACAAACTGGTGCAGCCAACTTTAAATGGGTTGGCGAAAATCAGCCTATTGGTAACAGCAAGGTTACTTTGGGCAGCATCAAGCTGAATGCTAAAAAGCTGGCCGGTATTATCCCTATCAGTAATGAGCTGCTGTTGGATGCCAGCATGGCTGCAGACCGCTTTGTGCGTGATGAGCTGGTAAGCGGTATTGCGGAAGCGGAAGATATTACCTCTTTGTATGGTACCGGCAGTGAAAATGCGCCTAAAGGCATCACCGTTGCGTGCGCTGCTAATAAGATTACTGTAAACGGCAAGATTAGTGCCGCGGTTATTTATCAGATGGTAGGTAAGATTTTATCTGTAAAACTTACCAATCCTAATCTGGGATGGAGAATCCCTGGCGTATTGTGGGCTGATTTGTACGGCATGCAGACTGAAAACGGCTCCTATATCTTTAAAGATGAAATGAAAGACGGTAAGCTTTGTGGCTATCCTTTTAAAATCGACAACAATATTACCGTTGGCAGCGATGAAAATGGTTTGACGCAGATTTTCTTTGGCGACTGGAAGCATTTCCTTATTGGTACTGCCGGTGCGCTGCAGATTTCTATTTCTCAGGATGCAAGCTATACTGATGGTGGCAAACAGGTTTCTGCCTTTGAAAACGATTTGACCTTAATGCGCGGCATTCTGCGTGAAGACTTTGGCGTGCGCTATGAAGAAGCCTTCGTTTTTGCTGATGCAATCCATACTAAAGGTTCAGCTGCTGCCGCTGCATTTAAACTTACAGAAGAAGTTCAGGAAGAACCACAAGAAGCATGAAACTTGAAATTGTACAGGGGCCAATAAGGGAGCCGGTTGACCTGGATGAAATGAAACTATATCTGCGGCTGGAAGGTAATACTGAGGACTCTTTAATAGAGTCCTTTATTATTTCTGCCAGACTTTACTGTGAAAACTATCAGAAGCAGGCCTATTATACGCAGACACTAAAAGTTACCTTTTCAGCTGCTGAAGCGGTGCCGGAAATGGAGCTGCCGCGTTCTAAATATCTGCAAAAGGTAACTGCAGTAAAAGCTGTTTTGCCGGATGGTACAGAAAAAGAATTGCTTTATCGTATTGCTTGCGGTGATGTTTACAGCAAAGTAGTTATTTATGATTTACCGGCTGATGCTGATGTTACTGTGGAATATATTACCGGTAAGGATGATGTACAGATGGAAGATGTTAAGACAGCTGTTAAGCTGCTTGTTTCTGCTATGTATAATAATCGTCTGCCTTATGATGAGAACGGTAAAATGCTTGCGGAAGTGCCTTTTGGTGTTAAGGCATTGCTGAACAGAGGACGTGTTTTATGATTAATCCCGGAAAATTGAACAGGCTTATAAGTATACAGTTTAATTCTGCTGCCGGAAAAAGGGATGAGCTTGGCGGTAAGCTGCCTGCAGTCTGGGAAAATTTAATGAAGTGTTGGGCCAGTAAGGAAACAGGCACGATTACTCAAAAGGAATATTCCGGGCAGCATATGAATTTTGTGCCGATTGTTTTTACCATACGTAAACCAGAAGCCGAATTAAACACGGCTATGAGGATTGTGCAGGATGATAAGGTCTATAAGATAATAGGCATCACAGAGCTGGAAACAGTTCCGCCTTATTGCCGTATTGAAACTAATATTTTGCAGGCTGGTTAAATATGGGTAAGAATTCTATGACTATCTCAATGGAGATAGAGGGACTTGATGAGGCTATCCACAAATTGAAATTGTATGATTCTAAAAATTCTAAGGCTATTGCAAAGGCGATAAGCAAAAGTGGCCGTAATATACGTGATGATGCCAAAAGTCATGTTCCTGTACGTACCGGTACTTTGCGTGACAGTTTGGCAGCACGTTTCAATGGTAATCGCCTGCAATCGGTAGTCAAAGCTAATTACCAAAAAGCACCGCATGCACACCTAATTGAATACGGTGTTGAACCGTCCGTTGTGAAGCCAAAGAAGCAAACTGCATTAAAATTTGCTGATGGCACAACTATAAAGTATGCCCGCGGACCAATCAGACTTCCGGCACGCAAAGCACGGCCTTTCATGAATCCGGCTTTTCAAAGTGAAAAGCCTAAAGTTGAAAATGAAATTAAGAAAATATTAAAGGATATGCCATGATTAGAACTGTACCTATAACAGCAGTACAGGCTGCTGTTTATAAAACACTGAATAAGTGCCTTAAAGACTATCCAATTTTGGATGATTCTACACCATTTGAAGATGGTAAGCCGCCAGCTTCGTCTTTTTGTGTTATTGGCCCGATAAGCGCCGTACCGGATGGCAGTAAGACTGATGCAGCGTTATGGAACTGTACTATAACTATTGATGTGTACAGCGACTATTGCGGCAAAAAGATTATCAATCAGATGCTGGATGAGATAGTTACGGTATTAACTATGACGGCTGAAAGCGATGCTTTGGAGATAGATAAGTATAATCTTATTTGTCTTAATATTGAGCTGGTGGAAGTACATGCAGAAGACTGGAGCGACAGCAGGATTTGGCAGCATGGAAGTATCAGGGCGGGCCTTAAAATTGAACAGCAAATGATTTAGGAGGTAAGAAGCAATGGCTATTGTTGAAGAAAATTTACCTAAGTTTACCGGTGCCAGTCAAAGTCTGGCAGGTAAAAATGTACTTTTATATGTAGCTTATGGTGAGGGTGCGACAACATCCGGACCGTGGGTACTTGTTGGCGGGCAGAAAAACTCTCCGTTATCTATGAGCGCAGATGAGATTGATGCCTCTGATAAAGCTTCCGGCGGCTGGGGTGAAACGCTGCAGGGAACAAAGAAATGGAGTATTGAACAGGAATGTGTCTATAAACTGAATGATGAAGGTTTTGACATTATCAGACACGCATTCCTGAAAGATATTCCGGTATATATTATGCGCCGTGATAAAAACGGCAATGCAGTTAAAGGCTGGGCCAATATTACAGAGTTCAGCGACGATAATCCGCATGATGATGTAGCGACTGCTACGGTTACTTTCAGTGGTATTGGCGAACCGGTATTCAGTACTGATGAGCCTGATCCGGCTGAAGCATAAAAAATTAGAGCAGGTTTAAATACCTGCTCTTTTTGTATATTGGGAGGACAATATGAATTTGGATAAATCAGTGACTCTTACTATTGATGGCAAACAGTACATTTTAAAGTATAATATCCGGTCTTTGATGACTTTGGAGAACATTATTTCTACCAGAAACATTTTGAAAATGGTTAATTCCTATCCGTTCAGCCATACAGATACTGCTGCCTGTCTGTTTATTGGGTTGCAGGAAAAACAGCCTGATATTACGCAGAAAAAAGCTATCAGGCTGTTAGAGAAGTGGCTTGAGAATAACAGTATGACAGAGTTAGGCAATCTTATCATGGTTGCTTTAGCTAAAGCCGGTGCTATTGGGTATACCAAAAAGAATAATGAAGAGGATACAGAACTGGAAGAAGTAAAAGAAGTAAAAAAGTCCAAAGCATCAGCGAAATAATAGATGAGCTTTTGCCGTTCTGCTACGGTGAATTAAATCTGAAACCTTATGAGGTTGAAAAGCTTACTATTGCTGATATTTTGGATATGATACAGGGATGGCAGCGCAGGTATGAGCGCTTGGAGGATTTGTTTATTACCTGGTCAGCATATCCGCATTACCAGGTAGCCAATCCGAAAAAATGCCCACCTCTTAAAAAGTTCTTTGCACATCGTAAAAAAGAGGAAAATAAAAAGGCTGTCTATGAGGAAATAAAACAGGAATTCAATTTGTAGGGAGGTGAGAGCATGGGAACAGTAGCAAGTCTGCAGGTAGTAGTAGGCGCTAAGATAGATGGACTGCGTAAGGAAATTGACAGTGCGCAGAAAATCTTAAAACAGAAGTTTGGCAGTAAAGGTTTGGGCATCAGTGAAAGCTCTTTGGAAGTCTTAGGCGGCTTAGGAGTGACGATTGCTGGTATTGGTGCAGTATCTGTGAAGGCTGCTGCCGATATGGAGCAAACGCGCAAGGCCTTTACCACGTTGCTTAAAGATGCAACACTTGCCAAAAACTTTCTGGCAGAGCTGGAAACATTTGCTGCCAATACTCCGTTTGAATTACCAGGCCTTTTGCAGGCTTCTAAAAAGATGCTAGGGTTTGGCTTCACTGCTAATCAAGTAATACCTATTCTTACTGCTGTTGGTGACAGTGCTGCTGCATTAGGTATGGGACAGGATGGTATAGACCGCCTTACTATAGCTATTGGGCAGATGCAGGCTAAAGGCAAAGTATCTGCAGAAGAAATGCTGCAGCTGGCAGAAGCTGGTATCCCAGCTTGGCAGATGCTTGCTGATGCCATGGGAACAAGCATTCCACAGGCTATGAAAATGGCTGAAAAAGGAACGATTGACAGTGCAACTGGTATTCAGGCGATTATATCCGGTATGAACAGTAAGTTTGGCGGCATGATGCAGGAGCAGTCGTCTACCATTAACGGCATGCTGAGTAACATGAAAGATAGTTTTGGTCAGACTATGGTAGTTGTAGGCGATGAGATTACAGAGGGGTTAGATTTGAAACCGGCTCTGAAAGAAGCTCAGGATGATTTATCTGATTTTGCCGCCAAAGTAAAGTCCAATGGTATAGCTGAAGCTATCCGTGATACTGTACCTCCTGAAGCAGGTGCGACTATTGCTGCCTTTGCTGCAGTTTTAACTGCAACGGCTATTCCTGCCATGGTAAAGCTGGGGTTAAGTGCTGCAGGCACTGCTGCTGCTTTTGCTGGTATAACTGGCCCGATTGCTTTGGCTGCAGCCGGTATTGGTGCGGCTGCATATTTTATCTGGCAGAATTGGGACTGGCTTGTTGCGCAATGGGATTATTTTTGTATTACCATGCAAAATAGTACTGTTGGTGCTGAAGCAGAAGTAAAAAACGCGTTTGCCGGAATGGTAAGCGATGCAGCTGCCGGTCTTAATAATTTGATGGCTTTGGTTGGCGCAAGCAGTGACCTTGCTAATCAGGCTAAAGAATGGGCAGATAATGTACAAAAAGGCGCGCAGGCTACCATTGAAGCTGCTAAGGCTAATCAGCAGATTGCTGACAGCAACCTGGTAAAACTTAAATTCCGTTATGAATCAGAAAATGCACCTACAGATATTGTCAGTGATTTTAAAAGCGCTGATGTAGATAACCTGGGCTTAAAATCCAGTGCTACTGCAGACACTGGCGCAGGTGCCAGTGGGCAAACCTCCAAAGGGGTAAATAAAATTGCCAGAGAGATTGACCGTATTAATGAGCAGCTGAATGAAGCCAAAGACAGGACTATTGACTTACAGCGAGATTATAACAATTTCTCTATGGATATCCAGATTGAGGGCCTTTCTGAATTTGATAAGGTTTATGCAGGCATCGTAAAAGAACGTGATCAAAGGATTGCTGCTGTACAGGAATGGCAGGATAAATTTGCCAATGCTACAACAGAAGCGCAGCAGCTGTATGAAAGAGCCATGCAGACTGGTGATGCTAATGTTATTGCTTCTGCAGCAGCCATGCTTGAACAGCGCAAGGCTATGGAAGCAGATGCAGCGAGTCAAGCTGCGCAAAACCGTTTAATGATCAACCAGCAAATGAATGACCAGTTGTTATCACAGGAAACCTTGATGCAGGCTTATAAGGCTGAGCTGGATGAGATGCAGAAGCAAGGCGAGCTTGAACGCTATATGGAATATCTTACTGAGGAAAAGGCTGCCTTCATGCAGAATCAGCTGGAGCAGCAGGAGCTTATGCAGCAGTATTATGACTGGCGGCTGGAAGCTGAACAAAGCTACGCTTCTTTTGCTTTGGAGGCAGCAAATACTTTAAAAGATGGTTTGGCTCAAGGTTTTGCCAATGCCATTGTTTCAGGTCAGAACTTTGGTAAAACTTTGCAGAATCTTGGTAAGGAAATCGTCAAGATGTTCCTGCAATGGCAGGTACAAAGAATTGCTGCAGCTGCATTAAGTAAAGCGATGATGAGCAAGGAAACTGCCAGCGTAGCAGCGCAAGGTGCAGCTATGGCAGAAGCTTTGGCTCCGGCTGCGTGGGCGAAATTGGTTGTTGAACCAGGTGCAGCCGGTATTGCGACAGGACTTTTGACAGCAGGCTTGAGTGGTGCAGCCGGTATAGGAGCTGCGAGTGGTGCAGTTACCAGTTTAGGTGGTGGAGCAAGTTCCATGAGTTTTGGTTCTGGTGGTCAGGGTATAGACTTCGGCTATAAGGAAACACCATTTGCTGCAGGCGGTATTATTACTGCTCCTGTTCATGCACTTATCGGTGAAAAATCTTATCCGGAAGCTGTTATTCCCTTACGTAGCAGCGTGCTGGAGGCTATTGCCGGTTTTATGTATGGCAATGAAGAAAACCAAAATGTCAGCAGTACTGTTATGACATTCAATAATTACGGTGATATCAATACCAGTAGTGACTATGAAGAGTTTATGGGCGATGTAAACAGCGTTGTGGCTGCCGGAATGCGAGGTGTAAGAATATTTTGATTAGGGAAGAATTCTATCCTAAATATCCTAATGAACCGCAGCATCAGCTTTATATCAACGGTGAGAGCTTACCATATAAATTTAAACTGGAAAGTTCCGGAGATATTTCAGTAAGAAGCAAGACTGAAAAGCGTGCATATTCGCATGGCAGCACGCTTACTGGTGACAGATATATTGACGGCAAGACTATAAAGCTGACGTTTCATATATCCGGTACTAATCAGGATGATTATAACGCTAAGGTAAATGATTTGTACGCTAAGCTGTATGCCACAGATTATAAGCTGTCTGTTGGTAATGAAACCTATTGGAATGTAGCTGGTCTGAGTAAAATTACAAGCAAGTTTATTGAAGGCTACCAGTTTATGAAAGCGGATGTCACTGCATCACTTCTGCTTTCTGATCCGTTCAGGTATGGCTCATTACATGAAGAATTAATTGATGTGGATGTTCCGGCTAAAGAACTGGAATTTAAAATCAATAATACCGGCAGTGCAATGACACCTCTTGTTTTTACCTTTATTCCTTCAGCTACCATGAATGATATAACGGTAAAGCATGTTGAAACCAGCAAGTCCATGCGTATAGCTGATACCTTGCTGACTAATCCGGCAACTCTTACTGTGGATACCAAAGCTGGCACTGTACGTAGAGATACTTATAATGCAATTAACTTTTTCAGCGGTCAGTTTTTGACGGCTGAAGCTGGTGAGAATACATATAAGCTGACGTGTGCTGTTGGCAAAGTAAAAATAAACTGGATAGACAGGTGGTTGGCATGAGCAATTTAATTTTTGGCAGGTATAAGCATGGCCGATACATCTGGGCAGGAAATATTCCTACAAGTGGTAGCGGCCCTGGCCCGCAACCTGGTGAGGTAAGTTATATTCCTGGACTGGTACAGGTTATTTTCTTTAACAAAGACGGAACTAAAACTGCTATCTTTTCCAATGATACAGAAAATCTGCCGTTCAAAGAACTGTCTTTTGAAATAAACGAAAATGGCTGCAGCAATGGCAAGCTGGTATTTAATAAATTCCCTTCCTTTACTGAAATAAGGTATGGCCAGAGAATTGACGTATATCTGTTCGGTGATAACAGGCCGTGGTGGAGCGGTACTGTTCTTACACGTCCGGACAGCGGCGGCACGGCAGATAAGTTTGAAATAACATGTCACGGCCTTTATGAAAAACTGGATAAAATCATGCTGTTTGGTAAGGAATATAAAAATGTTGATATAGCTGCTATTGTCAAAGATATCGCCAGAACAGTAGAAGCTAATACCGGCATCGTCTATAACGATTCAAAGATTTATAACGTAGGCTACTTTGTAACTCATATAAAGTTTGATGGTGTCAGTGCCAAAGAAGCGCTGGATGAGCTTTCAGAGTTTGCGTTGAACTTCATTTATGGCGTAGATGAGTATAGAGAATTCTATTTCAAACAGATAAATGAAGATATCAACGAAGAAGCGCGTATCTGGGTAGGTACTCACTGCAGCGGTTTTGAACCGTCACAGTCCATTGATAAGCTGTACAATTACGCGAAAATCAAAGGCGCTGCTCTGGATGAAAGCGGTGAGCAATGGCTTTGCGAGGTAGAGGATAAGGAAAGTCAGGAAGAATATGGCAGATCAGAAGCAGTCTTGTCACTGCCTTCTGCTTATGATGCTGCAGATGCGCAGCGTTGGGGAGAGTATCAGATTGCAAGTAATTCGCAGCCTAAGTTATCGGCTAAGCTTTCCGGACTGTGGCTGCCTTATCCTAAGCCGGATGGCGTATTCTGGGTACGCAGATTATTTCCAGATGGACAGGCTGCTATCACTGATTTGGATGGAATTTTAAGAAAGTATCCGATAACTAAGATTAAATACACTGTATCTGGCGATAAAGGTATCAAGTGTGATCTGGAATTAGGGCAGCAGCCGGAACCACCGATTTCAGATTATCTTTTAAAGCTGCATCGTAATTCTAAGAATAATGAGTTAATGCAGCAGGCTGCTAATGAACAATTAAAAGGAGGTAATGTTTAATGGCTGGGCCATCTAATATAAGGATTAATCCGTTTACCGGTACTGGCGGTGCGACTAACTATGTTGAACTGACAGAAAAGCATATTATTCCTGCTGTCAGTCCATATGTTATCCGGCTGAATGAAGTTCCAGAAAAGCAGGATCCGAGTAATATGAAAATGGTTTATGTAAATGAATCTACCGGTGCAGCTACTAGCACTACTTTAACAGAGGTTGCTGCTACACCTGGAAAGGGAGAGTTCAGGCCAGATTATTCTACTAATGCATTAGATGACAAAACATGGAATACAGGGCTTATTGAGTTTTCGGCTTCTGATGCCGGTAAGATTGTGCAGGTAACTTATACCGGAACCGGTACGATTGCAGGTATAAACAGTAATCACTGGCCAAGCTGGTATACAGACCGCGGCGACGGCAGTGATGGTGATTTTGTGCCGACAGGTAACACTACAATTTTGGGTGTGAAAAACTATACAAATGTATTCATCAAAAGTGGAATAACAATAACAATAGATAAATATGCACGAATAAAGTGCCAAGGGTATTTTATAAATTTAGGCACAATATCCGGCAATGGTAAAGGTGGAGTAGGTGGTTCGGGGGGATTGGGTTCTGGTGGCAGAAATCAGTTAGGAAATACTACAAATGGCTTTCGAGGAAGTGCCGCGCCTTACGGTACTGGTGGAGCAGGAGGTGCAGGAAATCATTCTTCTAGTTCATATATAGCCGGCGCTGGTGGAATGACTAATTACGGATTATATTACTTAAATAGCACAGTTATTATGAATGATGATGTTATAGCTTATGGTGCAGGAGGCAGTGGGGGCGGGGCATATGGGTTTTATAATGGCGATAAGGTAGGTATGGCTTCAGGCGGCACAGGTGGAGCTGGCGGTGCTGGTTTAAGAGTATCCGCAATATCTTTTCGAAACAAAGGGACGATTTCAATGAATGGTACTAATGGAACAGGAGGAAGTGCTTCAGGTGCTGGAGGCGGTGGTGGTGGAAATGGTGGAGTTGTCTTAGTTGCAGCATTAAAAGTTTTTGAGACAGGTACTATTTCCGTTTCAGCCGGTAATGGTGTTAATAGAGGGGCAAATGGAGGTAGCGGATTTTATACAGTGAAAGAATTAGGAGTTATGTAAAATGATTTGCGTAATAGATGAAAGTAATAGAATAATTAACATTGTTGATTCACCGTATCCAGTAGAAAATAATGAACGCCAATGGCATCCATGGAATAGTCTTTGGGATACTTACACTGATGTAGAACCAACTAAATATGCCAACCAAAGAGAAGCTGCAGATATGAAAAGTAAGCTGCAGCAAAAAGCATTAGATTCAATGATGCTTATTCTCAATGGCAGCAGCGAGGTATCTGCACTGCAGAAAGAATATCAGGCAGAATTAGATTCTGTTACCAATGATGTAGCTTTATACATGGTTGATATGTTCCCTTTGTGGAGCGGTGCCGGTGTGAAATATGAAAAAGGTAAGAGAGTTCAATACAATGGAGTTTTGTATGAAGTGGTTAAAGAACACGTTTCTCAGGAAAACTGGAAGCCGGATGTAACACCATCTGAATATACTAAAGTAATTTCCTCTATTAGTGGAGAAATTCCAGAATGGGAGCAGCCACTACCAACCAATGCTTATAAGCTCGGCGACAGAGTAAAGCATAACGGAAGGTATTATGAATCTACCTACGATGGTGCCAATGTTTGGGAACCTGGCGTTGTTGGTGAAGAATATTGGAAAGACATTACAGATGAGATTGGAGAAGCATCATGAACACCTTTATTCAAATTAAGGATAGTATCGTAGATTTTCTTATCTATTTAAAACCGACAGGAGCTGAACAGTATCTTATGTCTATTGGCGCGGTTATTGGCCTTGTATTTAGCGTTTCTATTGGCGGTATGGACAGCATGATTTATGCTTTGATTGCTTTGTGCATCGTTGACTATATTACCGGCATGTTCACCGCCTTTAAAACCGGACAGTGGGACAGTAGTACCGGCTTCCGCGGTATTCTCAAAAAGTTTGTTATTTTTGCTGTAGTAGCATTGTGTAATTGCATTGATACAGCTATGGGTATGCATATTTTAAGACAAATGACGATTTGTGCTTATGCCTTAAATGAAGCTGGCAGCATTATTGAGAATGTTGACCGTGCCGGTTACGGTCAGTATATTCCGGATGTTATCCGGAATGCGCTGGCAAGGCTGACAGAAAAAGCAGAAGAAGGAAAGCTGAAGGTGAAATAAAATGAAAGTATTTGTTAACCCGGGTCATATGCCTGGCGTAGATCCAGGTGCAGTAAATGAAAAGCTTGGCATCAATGAAGCTGATACTGCTTTAAGTGCCGGTAAGCTGGTGCAGCAATACCTGGAAGCTGCAGGATGTGAAGTAAAACTCTTACAATCTCATAACTTAAATGGTGAAGAACCTGATTATCCGAATGTCTGCTATGCCGCTAATCACTGGCCAGCAGACATTTTTATTAGCCTGCATTGTAACTCTGTAGCAGATTCTGCTCCTAATGGTACAGAAGTTCTGGTTCATAACAAATGGAGTAGGGCCGGTGAACTGGCACAGTGTATCCAGCGACGCATTGTTGATACGCTGCATACAACGGACAGAAAAGTCAAAGAGAATCCTAATCTGTGCGTATTGGAAAATACTGTTATGCCGGCCGTACTGGTTGAAATGGCTTTTATCAGTAATGATGATGATGCACAGTTGCTCATGAATAACATAGATGATTTCGCGCGTGCTATTGCGTGCGGAATTACAGATTTTTGGCAAAATTAAAAATGGAGTGGTAATATGCTGGAGATTAATCTGAAGAATGGTGTAAAAGTATTATGGAAAAATAATGAGTTTGATGACTATGAGTATGATGGAAAGGTTTTGATTATATATAAAATGCATCGGCTCATTGGCATGTATAATGTCAATAATATAATTTCAGTAATCTATAAAAATGAAAATAAAAATGGCTGACATGAAAGAAGGAAAGTAACATGGAAAAGATTAAAACTTATGTAACCAGTAAACAGTTTTGGATCGGAATGGTAATTGGATTTACTTTTGGAGCAATGCATCACTATTTTGGACTGTAACAGCTAAAAAAGCATCTCCATATTTCGTTTTTGAGCTTGTTTTTATGAGTAGCGTATACAAAACTATGCACTAATAAAATCAGATCATAGCGAAAATATGGAGATGTTATTCATTTTATGCACTTTTTATGAGGTAAATATGAATGTTAAGAAAAAATCTAATAATGGCTTTTTGTGGATTACTTTGCTTGCTATCCTGGGTTTGGCCTTTATCGGAAACTCATGCTTCCGAGATAAAGCAGCAGACGATAACAGTGCAGATAGAACAGTGGAATACATTGAAACAACAGCTGCAGGAGCAGCAGGTGACATTGCTGATGCTGCAGGAAGAAATAACGCTGCTCAAAACGCCATCAGCCGAGCTGATGCAGAACTTGAAAGCAGCCAGAGAGCAGCTGCAGAAAGCGCAGAGCGAATTGAAAGAATCCAATCACTCATTAACGAATGCATCCGAAGAAATCAGGAAAGTATCAGCCTTATGCAGCGAATTGAAAGTGCAGCTGGAGAAGGAGAGAAGTAAAGCCAAACTGAAAGCAAGGCAGAAGGCTTTTTGGGGATTTGTAGCAGGGTGCTTTGTAGGTTATGTATATAACGGTATTAAGTAGAAAAAGTAAACGTATCGACATGCCTTTACTATTATAGTATAATAAAAAAAATGATTTATTGAGTTTATTATATTATCAAAAATATATTAATATGGAGAGTTAATATGGGTACTGTTATTAAAGTGAAAAATTTTGGAAAAATACAAGAGGCCAAAATAGAATTAAAACCTTTAACTTTGTTTGTGGGCGACAATAATAGCGGTAAAAGTTATTTATTATCATTGTTGTGGGGAATTAATAATATAGATTTTTACCTTATGCTTATACATGGTATTGGAAAGATTCAGAATAATACTTCTGAATTGGTTGATGAGTTTCAATCTATTTTTAATAATCAGTTGAATAAAGGCGATAAATTCAATAGGGTTTTTAATTCAAAACAATTTATCGATCTTTTAAATATTATTTTAAAAAAAGAGAAAAAACGTTTTGTTAATGATATTTTTCTGTCAGATAAATTAGACATTGAAGAATTAAGCTTTGAGGTAGATGATTATCCGATAGAGTTTACTTTTACATTTGAGAATAATGGTGAAAAAAATTTTTGGAAAGTAAAGTATTTTGATATAGAAAGTGTATATTCTACTGGTGATGATTTTGAAAATATATTAGGATCTGTACCAACTATAATAGTCAATTCACTAATAAGAATATTAAATTTTCATGGGCTTAATAACGCTACTTATTTGCCATCCTCGAGAACTGGTTTTATGCTTTCACAACAAATTATAAATCAGTATAGTAGGAAAAATTTGTTGGGAAATTCATTGTTTGGTACCAATAAATTAGAGATACCAAGAATTAGTTCACAGTATTTAACAAAGCCTATATTAAACTTTTTGGATGCTTTAGAAGTTACGAATCAAGAATCTCAAAATAGTAGCATTGTAGAGCATATAGAAAACAATATTTTACATGGCAAAATACTAAAAATTAATGAACAATCAAAGGATTATGGGTATACTCCCAATAATACAGATAGTGTATTGCCATTTAGGATAACTTCTGCTGTTGTTACAGAAATTTCTCCTTTGATAATATTCTTGAAAAATATTGAAGGATTGAAATCTATTTATTATGAAGAACCTGAAATGTGTTTGCATCCTCAACTGCAACTGGAAATGGGTAAAATATTAGTAAGATTAGTAAATTCTGGTATAAATATTGTAGCGACAACTCATAGCGATATTATATTACAGCATATTAATAATATGTGTGTGTTAAATTCTTGTAGTATAAAAGAAACGATTTATAATGATTATTCCTTAAGTGACAAAGATTGTATTGATATTAACAAAGTAGCTGTTTATCAATTTGAAGACTGTGGTGAATATAGTACAGTAAAGGAAATAACTCCTCAAAAGAATTATTTTGCAATTCCTACTTTTGAGAATGCTTTGAGTAAAATTTTTAGGCAAACAGAAGATATTAATGGATTGTGTGAGGAGTAAATATGTTCCCAGAGGTAAGTATTAAACGTCTAAAGTATTTTGCTGATTCAAGATATAATCATCAAATAAGTGGTTATGTCTTACTAGAAGAAACAAAAGATGAAGGAAGAGCAGAAATAACGTGTTCGTTGATAAATGAAAGTATTATATTGAAAAAACCAGAGCAATTAGTGCTTCGATACTTAGATGAAGAAAGAGAGGGATGTTGCCGTTGTTGTGATGAGATAATTTTTGTTTCTAAACAACATGAGAACAAATATGAATTACATGTTATTGAAATTAAGATAACAATGGATGTATTTAAAATACATGAGGATATTAGACCACAAATCAAAATGGGTATTTTAAATGCAAAGGCAGTAGCAGCTTTTTTAGGAATAGGTATAGAAGAGGAAGACATATACACTTATACTGCGGTGAAAAACGATGAAGTAAATGTCAAGAAAAAAGGAAGAGAGAGAGCTTATAACAGTACTAATGTAATTGAAACTATAAAAGATTGGAATAAAGGAAGGTTAAGAATTGATATGAATGAAGACGGAAGGTACGTCAGTTATAAGCATAAAATTATAAAGCTTAACGAAGATGGAAAGGGTGCTATTGTGTTATAAAGAACGGCTGCTTGCAGCCGTTCTTTTTTTTATTTTAGTGGCCGAATTTTCCGCCACTAATTTTTGCTTGACTTTTTGAGTACACAAAAATATAATTAATATATGGTACTCAAAAAGTGAGGTGAAAAAGATGAGTCCAAGGACAGGTAGACCAAAAGCTGAAAATCCTAAAGATATTGATTTAAAAGTAAGAGTAGATAATGATACTCATGAAGAACTATTAAAATACTCTGAAAAAAACAATATTACAAAAGCAGAAGCTGTTAGACGTGGAATAAAGCTTTTACTACAAAAAGAAAAATAGGCTAACTGCCCGACTACCAATCATAACAGTTAACCTATTTTCCAACAACCAGAAAGGTTGATAAATTTATTATATCATATCTTTCTGGAAATGAAAGGAAGATATTATGAGCAACTTAGTAGAAGTACGGAATAATCAAGTAGTAGTATCAAGTAGCTAAAAGGTTTTCAAAAGAACATAAAAACGTTTTAACATCTATACGAGAAATTTTATCGGCTGAAAAATCAGCTGATAAATTTTACGAATTGAGCAATTATAAATATCGTGGTAGAGAATTACCTGAATACTATATGAATAGAGATGGCTTTGCTCTATTAGTAATGGGATTTACCGGCAAGATTGCTTTGCAATGGAAAGTAAAATATATCAATGCTTTTAATGAGATGGAAGCAGAGCTGCTTAAACCACAGTTAAAAAATACAGAAAATGATAAGCTGCACATAAACCCTAAAAATGAAGAATTTAAAAAACTTTTATCTGAAGGACTTAGTTTAGTTAGTACATTAAAAGATTTGTTAACTGAATGGCCGTATTCATATCGTACAATAAAAGGACATGAAGGTTACAGGGAAACAGTTATTTATTTTACTTATTTGCTTTACAGAAAAATGATGGATACTAAATATATTAAGTTTGAATTGGGAACGATAGAAGAATTAAAATTCGGACAAAAAGATTAAGCTATCTAGTTAAGCGGTTTTACTTATTTTGTAGTGCGATTTGGCAAATATTAATAATACAATGTTAGTGAGGTGGTAAATATGGATTTAATTAATAAATTTTTAGATTGGTTGTTGTTTGCAGATTTTATTGGAAATCTACTTTATGAAAGAGCAAATAATAGGTATTTGTCTATTAAAGAGATAGAGCAAATAGAGAAAGAATTAATTATAGTAGAAGCTAATAATAAAACTATACTGGATTTTGCAAAATTTACTTTAGCGGCAATATCTATTATCGGTACATTTATTTTAAGCATGACAGTTTTTTGTACTGAAAAAGTTATAAAATCTATTGATCCTAATGATACATATGACTATTATAATATGATTTCAGCATCTGTTGATCTATATTCTGATATTTTGTTAATAGTTATTGGTATAATTTTTGCGACAGCAAATATATTAATGTTAGCTATCAAAAATAATAATATTAAGATAGCAGTATTGAAAAGAATAATAGAAGAGCGTAAGAAGAAATAAGATATATAAAATAATGGTATTTGTACATTTATAGTATGATATTCATTGTAGCCTTTGGTAATCAAATGCAGCCCTCTGATTATTTGTCAGCTTTTTGTCAGATTAGTATTGGTAAGCCTGCACAAAGGCATAAATACATAGGTTTTAGGTCAAGAGTTAACTACTTCAAATAATAAAAATAGACGGTGTTCTTAATGAAAGCACTGCCATAAACAAATAAAAAACCTCTGAATCAATAAATGGTTCAGAGGTTTTGTTTATTTATTTTTATCAAGTTTGAAAAGCATATCCATTGGCATGTCTGGATAAGGTTCTATATCAGTATGTTTTTTGCTGGGCTGTTCTTCTTCAGTAAGCTGGATACGTCCGCATTTACGCTCGTAATCATCTACGACCCATTTGAGGATTTGTTCAATTTCTTTATTCAGCGAGCGGCCGTTATTTTTGGCGATATGCTTCATTTTATTCATAATTATAGGATGTATGCGCATGGTAAAACGTGCTTCGTCCATTTTTATCCCTCCAGTGACATCATAATAACACTAATCTTTCCAACCTTAATTATAGGCAATAATAGCTGCTTACGCAAGTATTCACACAGATTTTGAGATTTTAACTGCTAGATATGGTAAAATAAAAAGAAAAACTTAACGGAGGTAACGATGAAGTTAGAAGTAAGTAATATATATCATGGCTTTCAAGTCTTGCAGCAGAATCATATTGAAGAAATAAATGCTGAAGCATATTTGCTGGAGCACATTAACAGCGGCGCAAGATTGTTTTATTTAGGCTGTGCTGATGATAATAAAGTATTTTCCATTTCTTTCCGTACACCGCCTAATGATGATACCGGCGTTGCCCATATTTTGGAACATTCTTCTTTATGTGGTTCCAGAAAATATCATTTAAAAGAGCCTTTTGTAGAGCTGGTAAAAGGTTCTATGAATACTTTTCTCAATGCAATGACTTATCCGGACAAGACAATGTATCCCGTAGCCAGCCGTAATGATAAGGATTTCCGCAATTTGATGGATGTATATCTGGATGCGGTATTTTATCCGTTAATCTATGAAAATAAATATACTTTGCGTCAGGAGGGCTGGCACTATAATTTAGAAAGCCTTGATGGTGAGCTGAGCTATAACGGCGTGGTATACAACGAAATGAAGGGTGTTTATTCTTCTCCGGATGCGCTGTTGGAAAATGAAGCAATGAAGGCACTTTTTCCTGCAACGCCGTATCGCTTTGAGTCCGGCGGACATCCTGATGCTATACCGCAGCTGACACAGGAGGTTTTTGAAGCCTTTCACAAGACTTATTACAGTCCGGAAAATTCCTTTATCTATTTATATGGTGATATGGATATTGATGATACCCTGGCATATCTTGACAGAGAATATTTATCTGCCTTTAAGAAGACTGGTGATGTTGACTCCAATATCAGACTGCAGGAGCCTTTGAGCAGAACTCAAGAGGTAGAGGCTTTTTATCCGGTTGACATCAGTGAAGACTTAACGGCTAAAACCTACCATGAATTATCTATTGTTACAGGCTGTGCAAGGGATGTAAAAACTTCCATGGCGCTGCGCATTTTGGAAGGTGTATTGCTGGAGTCAGAATCTTCTCCGCTGCGCCGTGCACTTCTGGAAGCTAAGCTTGGACAAAGCGTAAGCGGCAGTTACGTAGGCAGCTTGCTGCAGCCTGTTATGAGCATCAAAGTTTCCGGTAGTGAATACGAGCTGAAAGATAAATTTATCAGTGTTGTTTACAAAACTTTGCAGCAGCTGACTATGGATGGCATTGACAAGAAACTGCTGGAAGGTGCTTTGAATGCAGCGGAATTTAAACTGCGGGAAGCTGATTTCGGTGTTTATCCTAAAGGACTTATTTATGGCATCGGTATTATGGATAACTGGCTTTATGGCGGTAATCCTGTAGATGGCCTGCGCTATGACAATATCCTTAAGGAACTGCGCGAAGGTATCAATAACGGTTATTTTGAACGTCTGATTGAAAATTATTTGCTGGATAACACTCATAAAGTAGTGGTTACATTGCGCCCGCAGCCTGGTAAAGAAGAAAAAGATAATGCTGCTGCTGTTGCTGCTATGGCAGAGTTGAAAGCTGCCATGAGTAAAGAGGAGCTTGAGCAGCACATTGCTGAATGTGCAGAGCTGCACAGAAGGCAGGCTCTTCCTGATGCACCGGAAGATTTAGCATCCATCCCTATATTGCAGCGCAGTGATATACGCAGAGAAGTAGAGAAATTTGTTATGCAGGAAGAACAGGTTGATGGTGGTAAAATTCTGTATTTGCCTGCATCTGCTCATAATATTGCTTATCTTAACTGGTATTTTGATATGACAGGCGTAGCAAAGGAAATGCTGCCGTATTGTTATCTGCTGGCTGACGTACTGGGTAAATTCAATACTAAGCGTTATACTTATGAAGAAATTGCTACTGAGAGCATTATGTATACCGGCGGTGTTGCTTTTAATGTAAGAGCAGTATCCGATGCAGAAGATGCTGATAAATATAAAATTTATTTTACAATGAAAGCTAAAGTAATGGCAGAAAATCTTCCTAAGCTTTTTGATATTTTAACTGCCGTAGCAAGAGAAACTTACTTTGAGGATTTATCCAGACTGCGTGATTTGGTAGATGAAGTTAAGTCTGACTGGGATGATAATTTCTTTAACCGCGGACAGAATGTAGCAATTTCCAGATTGTATTCATATACCTCGGCAGCGGCAAGAGTTAATGAGCAGGATCAGTTCAGCTATTATCAGTTTATCAAAGCGTTGGCAGATAATTTTGACAGCAGGGGACCGGAAGCCCTTGAGATTCTGAAAAAACTGCTGTCGGTATTCTTCCATAAAAATGGTTATATTTTTGCTTATTCCTGTGATGAAGCAAATAAAGAGCAGGTACGCAGTATGGCAGAAGAATTTAATCAACAGCTGCCAGATTCTGACGTAGCTGGTACTGTTCCCGATGTAATTGTCTGTGGAGATGTAAACGAGGCGATTACAACTGCAGGTAAGGTACAATATGTTGCTGCAGGCGGTAATTTTATCAAGCACGGACATCGTTTTACCGGAGCTATGCGCGTACTGGAAACCATTCTGCGCTATGAATATCTTTGGACTAAGATTCGCATTCAGGGAGGAGCTTACGGCGCTACAGCACGTTTTGAAATGAATGGACTGGGTGTTTTTGCTTCTTATCGTGATCCTAAGCTGAAAGAATCACTGCAGGTATATCAGGGCTTATCTGCATGGCTGCGTGAGGCAGATTTTACTGAACGCGAATTAGATAAATACGTGATAGGTACCATTAGCGGCATGGATGTACCCTTAACTAATTCTATGCGTCTTGATACAGCTGTAAATATTTTCTTAAAACAGGTTTCCGATTCGCGTCGTCAGCAGACGCGTGATGAAGTTCTGCAGGTTACGAATAAGGATTTACAGGATCTAGGACAGGTTGTTGAAGATATGTTAAGTGATGGTTATATCTGTGTGGTTGGCGGCAAGCAGATTATTGAAGGCAACAGCAGTTTGTTCAATAAAGTAATAAATATCTAAGTAAATAAAAATAAAACGGAGGTCAGTTTTAAACTGACCTCCGTTTTATTTTTTTAGAATTTACAATAAGCCTGCAATATCTGGCAGGGGAGCAATACTGCGTTTTAAAATACCATTGATATGAGCAATAAGAATGCCATAATTAGTCATAGGTACATTTTGTTCAGCTGCACATTTATATCGGTAAAGCATTTCACGGTCATTAAGCATACAGCCACCGCAATGAACAATTATTTTGTATGGGGAAAGGTCCAGAGGAAATTCTGTACCGCTGGTGAAAACAAATTCTGGATTTTTGCCGGTATACTTTTTAATCCAGCCAGGCAGCTTCACTGTTCCGATATCATTACACTGGCGATGATGAGTGCAGCCTTCACTGATAAGAATTTTATCACCATCCTGTATGCTTTGCAGTGCTTTAACACCAGCTACTGCATTAGTAAGACTGCCTTTATAACGGGCAAAGAGGATGGAAAAAGACGTTAAGGGAATAGAAGGGTCTGCGATATTGGCAACAGCTTCAAAAGCCTGACTATCTGTAATTATTAGGCGAGGAGGATTTTTGAGCTGAGCTAAAGCCTCTGCCAACTGACTTTCCTGTACAACCATAGCAATAGCGTTATGGTCAAGGACATTGCGTAATACCTGCTGCTGCGGCAGAATAAGGCGGCCTTTGGGAGCAGCATTGTCTATAGGAGTAACTAATACGACAGTATCAAGGGGCTGCAATAAATCGCCAACCAGTTCACGCGGTTTGGTTTCCGGTAACAGTTTTGGCAGCAGCTCTTTAAGTTCATGAATATGTTCACCTGATTTGGCACTTACGAATAAATATGGAATAGTGAGATTTTTTATAAGTTCTTGCTGATGCTTGTCAGTAATGGAATCGCTCTTATTAAAAACTAATAAAAATGGTATATTCTTGCTTTTTATATGAGCAAGTAATTCTTTATCTTCGGTAGTAAGACCGTTTGCAGCGTCAATAACGAGTACAGCAATATCTGTTTTATTAAGCACCTGATAAGCTTTTTGAATACGCAGCTTGCCAAGTTCCCCTTCATCATCAATGCCTGGAGTATCAATCATCATTACCGGACCCAGAGGTAATAATTCCATAGCTTTATAGACAGGATCGGTTGTAGTACCCTTAACATCGCTGACAATGGCAAGATTTTGACTGGTTAAGGCGTTGATAAGACTGGATTTACCGGCATTACGTCTGCCAAAGATGCCTATATGGATTCGGTCGGCAGAAGGAGTAGAATTTAGGCTCATACGATTACCTCCTAATACGCTGAAAGTACTTTATTTATATTAAATAAATAAGTATGAAATAAAATGTTTAAAAATAAGAATAATTGCATAATACTAAAAGATGAGAAAACAGATATTGACGGAGCACTATTTTTGCATATATATTTATTGTATACAATGTGCGAAAGCACAAAACCATTAAAAAGGAGGCGTATTAATGAATACCAATTCTACGTAGCATTTTCAACTTTCTGTAGCAGACCTGACTCCATTAGGATTATTTGGCCTGGCAGTTGTCACTATGGTGGCTTCGGCACAAAAGATGGGCATTGTTTCGGATGTATCATGGGTACTTCCGTGGGCTTTATTCTGCGGCTCATTAGCGCAGATCATTGCCGGTATCCTTGATTATTGTCACAGAAATATTTTTGGAGCCACTATTTTCTCTGCATTTGGCCTGTTTTGGGCAGCAGTAGGTATGAGCTGGATGATTAAAGCAGGTTCTTTTGGTGCAGGATTGAGCGCCGGTGTTGATGCTAAGGCTATAGGCTTTGCATTTTTTGCTTTTTTCCTGTTTGCTTGTATCGGTACTATAGCAGCTTCTTCTGCTAATCTGTTTCTATTTGTAGATATGGTATTGATTGATATCCTGTTAATCTGCTTGGCACTTGATGCCTGGAAGATTGGGGGACATGCGCCTCATGCTATAGCTGCTTACTCTGAGATGGCAATTTCTTTATTATCCATGTATGGTGCA
>ENA-UONS01000300-UONS01000300.1-human-gut-metagenome-genome-assembly--contig:-CS19-NODE-300-length-59225-cov-10.992716_pt1 | contig 59225 bp, 73 predicted proteins | sample MGYA00242458_ERZ724005 | MGnify/ENA metagenome assembly ERZ724005
TGGACTGTACCTCTCTTTCTTAGATTATAAGTAATGAACTTATGTTTTCGGTGGTCTCACTCCTTTTTGTTTTTATTTTTAAGTTCCTTTTGTTTTATGAGCTTACTATAACAGATTACTTCTCGTTTGTCAATAAATAATTTGAAAAAATATTATTTTATATAAAATAAAAAGTTTATACGTGTGAAAAGAATTAAAAATTCAGACAATATTTCCGCGCATAATGTGGTATGATGAAACTATAAAGAATATGGCTTTTCAACGTGATAAAGTGCTGGGAAGCTGTATGACAGAAGATGAGGAGGAAGCAAAGATGTTAAATGCAATTCTTGATGAATTGAAACTGAATGCCCTTGTGATCACAGATCCGTATAACATGCGACATGTAAGCGGTTTTCGCGGCGGCGAGGGCGCTTTATATATTTCAGCAGCCCAGAAGGTGCTGATCACAGATTCCCGTTATACGGAGCAGGCCGGTAAAGAGAGCGATTTCACAGTAATCGAAGAGTGTCGTGGGCATAACCGTCAGACGATCCTGAAGGAGTGCATGGAGAAGGAGAATGTAAGTGGCGATTTCCATATGGGATATGAGGATCAGTCCATGCTTTGCTGTGATTTTGATAAGCTCAGAAAGGAACTGCCGGTTCAGACATGGACACCTCTTGGCAGCAGAATCGATGATCTTCGCCAGGTTAAGACTAAGGAAGAACTGGAGTATCTGGCAAAAGCCGAAGAAATCGGGGACAAAGCATTTGCAGAATTTTTGAAAATCGTGAAACCAGGAATGACAGAGCTGGAAGCTGCGGCAGAGCTGGAATATCTGATGAAAAAAGAGGGAGCAGAGGATTTAAGCTTTAACACGATCATCGCTTCCGGTCTGAATTCTTCCATGCCTCATGCAATCCCAGGATATAAGAAGCTGGAGGAAGGGGATTTTGTTACCTGTGATTTTGGCTGTAAATACAAGGGATACTGCTCCGATATGACACGTACCTTTGTCCTCGGAAAAGCAAGCGATAAACAGAAAGAAATTTACAATGTTGTATTAAAAGCACAGCTGGCTGGTCTTGCAGCAGTAAAGGCTGGTGTAAGCGGAGCGAGTGTGGATAAGGTTGCGAGAGATATTATTACAGAGGCTGGTTACGGTGACTGTTTTGGCCACGGACTTGGTCACAGTGTAGGTCTTTTCATCCATGAAAGTCCGCGCCTGTCTCCCTCTGACGATACCATTCTGAAAGCCAATATGATCGAGACTGTTGAGCCGGGTATTTATGTACCTGGTTTCGGAGGGGTTCGTATTGAGGATATGGTAGTGGTAACGGAGGATGGCTGCCGCAATCTGGCACATTCTCCTAAGGAACTGATTGAGGTTCCCGTTGAGAAATAAAGAGCTGATATATATATAGTGAATAGATAGTGATGTCGCCGACAGGCGAAATGTCTGTTTTGTGAAAGAAAATTATCTGCCTGGGCGGCATCTGAGTTTCTTTTACGATTAAAATATTAATATTGTTATTAAAATATGGAAAGGAATAAGAAAATGCTGAAACAATTATCAATTTTTGCGGAAAATATCAAAGGGAAAATGCAGAAGGTGACTGGAATCCTCCTGGAGGAGGATATTAATATCCTTGGTTCTGTTACCAATGACAGTGCTGAATATGGAATTATACGTATGGTTGTTTCCAAACCTGAGCAGGCGTTAGAAGCGCTGACAAAGGCTGGTTTTATCTGTAAGCTTAGTGATGTTCTTGGAATCGAGGTAAAGGATGAGGTTGGTAATCTGAACAAACTGCTTCTCAGTCTCCAGGAGAGCAACATCAATATTGATTATCTGTATCTGTCTTTCAACCGTGCTACCGGACTTCCGATCATGGTTCTCCACGTACCGGATATCAGTGAGGTGGAGGCATGTCTGAGAAATAAGGGATTTAATTCCATTTCTGAGGTTCACTAAGCACTTCAGGCAGAAACAGAATCTGAAATCCTGCATAGAACTCTGAATAGTTGGAAAAACTACCGTTATCAATCTTTAGGAGGTAAGGAAATGTTACGGTATTTGCCTATTCGGAAGATTCACGCAAGACAAATTCTGGATTCCAGAGGCAATCCTACTGTGGAGGTAGAAGTGACAGTTGGAGAAGGCGTTATTGGAATCAATGGATATACAGGCCGTGCAGCGGTTCCATCCGGCGCGTCCACAGGAAAATTCGAAGCACTGGAGCTAAGAGACGGCGACAAAGGAAATTATAAAGGTCTTAGTGTACAAAAAGCAGTGGATAATGTAAACACGAAAATCACGGAGGCAATTCTGGGAGAAAATGCACTGGATCAGACCTATATTGATTCACTTCTGATTCAGACCGATGGCACAGATAATAAAAGCAATCTGGGTGCAAATGCTACACTGGGCGTATCAATGGCAGTGGCAAGGGCAGCTGCCATGGCGCTTCGAATCCCGCTTTATCAGTATATTGGCGGCTGTCATGCAAACAGAATGCCGGTTCCTATGATGAATATTTTGAATGGGGGGCGGCATGCGGACAATACAGTGGATCTTCAGGAGTTTATGATCATGCCAGTTGGGGCTTCCTGTTTTTCAGAGGGAATCCGCATGTGTGTGGAGATTTATCAGTCACTGAAGATCCTTTTAAAAAAGAAAAATCTGTCTACAGCAGTGGGCGATGAGGGTGGTTTTGCACCGGATCTGAAGGATTCCAGGGAGATTCTGGAATTGATCCTTGAGGCTGTGAAGAACGCCGGATATGAGCCGGGAAAAGATATTGGCATTGCCATTGATGCGGCAGCCAGTGAATTATATGACGGAGAAAAAGACGGTTACTATTTTCCTGGGGAGAGTAAGATGACTGGAAAAGAAGTGATCCGGGATTCCAATGAAATGATCCGTTATTACGAAAATCTGTTGGATGAATTTCCGGTTGTTTCTATAGAGGACGGACTGCAGGAGGATGACTGGGAGGGATGGAAGGCTATGACGGAGCGGCTTGGAAGCCGTGTACAGCTGGTTGGGGATGACCTTTTTGTGACAAATATCAAACGGCTGGCCTGTGGAATAAAGCTTGGAACAGCAAATGCAATCCTGATCAAGGTAAATCAGATCGGAACCCTGACAGAGTCTTTGGAGGCAGTAGAATTGGCTGCACGGGCTGGTTATCGCTCTGTTATTTCTCACCGCTCCGGTGAAACAGAGGATCCCTTTATTGCAGATCTTGCAGTGGCAACTGGTGCGGGGCAGATCAAGACCGGCGCACCATGTCGTTCAGATAGAAATGCCAAGTATAATCAGCTTCTGAGAATTCATGAGCAGCTTGGCAGAATGTCGGTGTATGAGAATCCGTTTGCCTGACCATGAAAAAAAGATAGCGTAATTTGTCCAAATTCAAGATAAAAAAGAGTTGAAATCAAATGCTGGCTATGGTACAATATCTCCTAGTTGATTAGGAGGTGTAACCACGTGCAGATTTTAAGAACGATTTTAACAATTCTTTTTGTTATAGATTGTATTGCCCTTACCGTAGTAGTCCTTATGCAGGAAGGTAAGTCACAGGGTCTTGGTGCGATCGCCGGAGCTGCAGACACATACTGGGGTAAGAACAAAGGACGTTCCATGGAGGGCGGTCTTGTTAAGGCAACTACAGTTATGGGAGTTTTGTTCTTTGTACTGGCAGTTGTATTGAACCTGAATTTCTAAGAATAAACTGGGAAACACTCTTGTTGATCTGATCGCAAGAGTGTTTTTTATGTAAGCGGAAAATCCTGCTTTGCCGGATTCTTTCCTGATAATAGGAAATTATGGAAAGATGGTAGAGAAGTTTCGTGATAATTACAGTCTGTGCGTGCGATTTTAATAGAGCAGCTTGCGTGTGCAGGTATTAAGAAGGAGAAAAATTGAGTAAAGACAGAGAATTTGACAAACGAAAAAAATTTATGATGGAGCTTCTTGGTGATCCAGTGTACCAGCCTATGCGTTTCCGGGAAATTGCAGGTCTTCTGCGCCTTTCAAAGGACGAGAAGAAAGATTTGTACCGTGTTCTGGATGATCTGGTAGCAGAGGGAAAGGCTGACCTGGATTCCAAGGGACGTTATTCCAAAGTAACTGGAAGAAAGCGCGGGAAAGAGAAGCAGCGTGGAAAAAGAGAAGAACGTGACGAGAAGTTTTCGGGTAAACGTTCCGGGAAATATGCAGAAGAAAGCTCCGAGAGACGTACCGGGAAGAAAGATGAGAAACATTCCGATAAGAAATATAATGATAAGCAGGCTGGAAAGTATGATCACCGCAAGCCCGACGATCGTTACGGCAGGGGAAAAGATAAGTACAACGAATATCCGGACAGTCCATCTGTGGAAGGTACCTTCATCGGTCATCCCAAGGGCTTTGGCTTCGTGGAAATCGAGGGGGAAGACAACGACGTATTTATTCCGGAAGATTGTACCGGAACGGCTATGCACCAGGATAAGGTTCGTGTTATAATCACAAAAGAGCCGCAGGAAGGCAAACGCCGCGAGGGAATTGTAGTAAAAGTTCTGGAAAGAGGTATGACCCAGATCGTGGGAACCTACGAGAACAGCCGTGACTTTGGTTTTGTGGTAAGTGACAATCCTAAATTTTCCAGGGATGTATTTATTCCGAGGAAAGATTCCCAGGGAATTAAGGACGGGGATAAGGTAGTGGTGGAAATCACCAGCTACGGAAGCAAGAACCGCAATCCGGAAGGTAAGATCGTAGAGAATCTGGGAAGTTGCCGTGCACCTGGAACAGATATCCTTGCCATTGTAAAAAGTTTTGGCATTCCAAGCGAATTTCCGGATAAAGTAATCCGTCAGGCTGACCGTGTACCGGATCATGTTCTGGATGCTGACAGGGATGGCCGACTGGATCTTCGCCATCTTCAGACCGTCACCATCGACGGAGAAGACGCCAAGGATCTGGATGATGCAGTTACTTTGACAAAGGAGAATGGCATCTATCATCTTGGTGTTCACATTGCGGATGTAAGCAATTATGTACAGGGAGGAAGCGCCCTTGACCGTGAGGCGTTGAAGCGGGGAACCAGTGTATATCTGGCAGACCGCGTAATTCCCATGCTCCCGGTACGGCTTTCCAACGGAATCTGTTCTCTGAACCAGGGGCAGGATCGTCTTACTTTAAGCTGTCTTATGGATATTGATAAAAAAGGAAATATGATTTCCCATAAGATTGCAGAGACTGTGATCTGTGTAGATGAGAGAATGAATTATACAGATGTGAAAAACATTCTGGAGGATACTGACGAAGAGGCAAAGAAACGCTATGAAAAACTTGTTCCCATGTTTTTCCTGATGAAAGAGCTTTCTGAAATCCTTCGTGGAAACCGCCATCACAGAGGCTCCATTGATTTTGATTTTCCGGAGAGCAAGATTATCTTAAATGCAGCAGGAAGAGCCATTGACATTAAGCCATATGAGGCAAATGTGGCAACAAGGATCATAGAGGATTTCATGCTTATGGCAAATGAGACTGTGGCGGAGGAGTGCTGCAGGGATGATATGCCGTTTGTTTATCGTACCCATGAGACACCGGATCCCGAGAAAGTGGAGAGCCTTCTCACACTTCTTCATAATCAGGGAGTGCCGGTGCAGAAGCATGGACAGGAGATTACCCCGAAGGAAATCCAGACTATTCTGGAGAGCATTGAGGGACTTCCAAACGAGCCACAGATCAGTCGCCTTACTCTTCGAACCATGAAACAGGCGAAGTATACTACAGAATGCAGCGGCCATTTTGGACTTGCAGCGAAATATTACTGCCATTTTACTTCTCCAATCCGTCGTTATCCGGATCTTCAGATTCACAGGATTATTAAGGATAAGCTTCGGGGACGTCTGGAAAGAGAGGGAAAAACAGAGCATTATAAAGAGATTCTGGAAGATGTGGCACGCCAGTCCAGTGTGTGTGAGCGCCGTGCGGATGAAGCAGAGAGAGAATCTGACAAGCTGAAAAAAGCAGAATATATGTCTTACCATATTGGGGAAGAATTTGAAGGAATCATTTCCGGTGTTACTGGCTGGGGCTTCTATGTGGAACTTCCAAATACGGTAGAGGGACTGGTTCATGTAAATACACTGAGGGATGATTACTACACCTTTGATCAGGATGCTTACGAGTTGATCGGCGATGTGACACACAAGGTGTTTGCACTGGGACAGAAGGTGCGTGTGAGAGTTGCGGACGCAGATACCATGCTGAAGACTGTGGATTTTGTTCTGGCAGAGGATCAAGAGTGGTAATTAGAAGTTACTGTTCATTCTGCGATCAAAAACACGCTTTGCGATGCATAGAAACCACGCTCTAGAACAGCAACCCTTTGTTTTGAGCGCCCGCCTGCAGGCGGAAATCCATATAGGGAGGAACTTATGGCAAAGAAACCAGGAATCAAACTGATTGCAAATAATAAAAAGGCATTTCACGATTATTTTATAGAAGACACTTATGAGGCGGGAATTGCCCTGGCAGGAACAGAAGTAAAATCCCTGCGTATGGGAAAATGCAGCGTCAAGGAGTCTTTTGTGCGGATTCAGAATGGGGAGGTTTACATCTATGGGATGAACATCAGTCCATACGAAAAAGGTAATATTTTTAACAAAGATCCCCTTCGTATCCGTAAACTTCTCCTTCACCGCAGTGAGATCAACAAGATGGAAGCCAAACTGAAGGAAAAAGGCCTTACCCTTGTGCCGATCAAGGTCTATTTCAAGAACAGCCTTGTGAAGGTGGAAATTGGCATGGCAAGAGGTAAGAAACTGTATGACAAACGTCAAGATATTGCAAAGAAAGATCAGAGACGAGAAGCAGAGCGTGATTTCAAGGTGAAGAATTTATATTAAAAATAATGGGAGCTGGGAATTTTTATGATGAAAAATTCCCGGCTTTCGTAAATTTCTGTTAAACATTTATAGGGAATCAGCTGTGAAGATGCAATAAATAAAAAGTCAGACAGGTCAATATGGTATTTATTTAATATTCGCTGCACAGGCAGCATGAAAACAGTAAAAAGAGGTTGGCTATGGAAGAGAAAACAAAAGAGAAAACAAAAGAGAAAACACAGGAAACAAAGGAAACAACAAAAGAAAACCGCCTGATGAAAACCGTAGAGGATTCCAGAACGGAGCAGGTTCATCTGATCATGCACCAGCACTTAAATGCCGGCGGCAGATTGTTTGGAGGAATGCTGATGCAGTGGGTGGATGAGGTGTCTGGCGTGGTTGCCATGCGTCATTGCGGGACTTACCGTGTCACAACTGCAGCTGTAGATAATCTGCAGTTTAAGGAGCCCGTTTACGAGGGCGAGATCCTTGTGATGATCGGCTATGTGACCTATGTGGGAAATACCTCCATGGAAGTGGAAATTGATTCCTATGTGGAGCGCGGTGATGGAATGCGTTACCTGGTAAACCGCGCTTTTTCTGTGATGGTATCTGTGGATAAGAATGAGCGTCCTACCCGAATCCCCGGCCTTATTATCCACACAGAAGCAGAGAAAGGTCGCCATGAGGCAGCTCTGCTCCGCAGGGATATGCGCAAAGAGCGAAGAGACGCCGGGTTTTAAACATTGAGACATGTTGTCAAAAAGTATTTGAGCCAGAGACGGAGAAAACTGTCCCTGGCTCTTTTTGTTCACAGAAGAAGTACGTAGGATCTTCCTTCCCGGTGAAGGAACCAGAGAGAATGGGGAAAAGAAACCCGAGAGTTGCGGCGCGAAATCGTGCAAAGCATGATTTCTGTGCATCGCGAAGCGTGTTACTGTGAACGGAGTGAACAGTAACGAAAAGTTTAAAAATTGTATGAAATCATCCCGCGTTCGGTTGACAAGTCTGTCATACTCTGTAATAATAATGGAGAACAAAAAGTGGATATTAGAGGAGTTTAATTCCATTTTGTGGGAGGAATATAGATTATGAAAAAACGTTATGTGATTCTTGCAGCACTTTTGGTCACTGCTTTGGCAGCAGCCGGATGTGGTAAGAAACAGACTGAAGATACAGGTAAGGATGGCCAGGTAACCGTGGCTCCAGCTGAGAATACAGATACAGCTTCAAGTGATGACAGTTCCCTGGTAGATATGCAGAAATCTGACGATGCAGATATCAAGAATGTGATTGGTGATAAGACTTCCACAGCTTCCAAGCTGATTCTTGTGAACGGTACCGGAGCTGCTGTGAAGGGACTTTACATTCGTCCAACTACGGATGACGATGATGACTGGGGCACAGAGCTGATCAATGGATTATTTACTTTGAATGATGGTGACAAGGCTCTTTACTATTATGAGCCGGACGAGAAGGATGCAGATGGAAATACGGTGACAAGCTATGACATCCGGATCACGTATGAGGATGAGGATTATACAGATTGCTATTTCCGTAAGCTTCCGCTGAAGACAATTTCAAAGATCACTCTTCATATGGAGGGAACTGTTGAGGATGGAATTCCTTATGCTACTTATCTGACAGGAACAAGTAAGACAGAAACTTCTACCTTGAGTGAAGTAATGGCGCGTCTTGGCCTTGATGACAGCGAAGACAGTTCTGAGGATGATTCTCAGGAAACGGATACAGCACCAACGCCTACATCTGCGCCGCAGCAGTCAGATCCTACTGTTGCACCTACATCTGCACCGCAGCCTACAAGTACTCCGGATAATAATGGCGGCAGTAATACAGCACCGAATGATTCCAGTGCAGATAAGGCGAAACAGTATATCGGACAGCCGCTTTCCAGTCTTGTTGCAGCACTGGGAGAGGCTAACGGAAGTGATTATGAGAACGAGCCGGAGACCGGAGAGACAGGATATCATTATTATGACTCTTTCACAGTTTCTACCACTGTTGATGACAGCGGAAATGAGGTTGTTGCCGGAGTATGGTAAAATAAAAGAATAAAAAATAAGGCAGGATAAAAGCATGGAAATGAAAAGAGTTTTATTAAAATTAAGCGGCGAGGCTCTTGCCGGACCGAAGAAAACAGGATTTGACGAGGCAACTGTTCTTGCAGTAGCGAAGCAGATCAAGGCAATTTCTGATGAGGGAGTACAGATCGGCATTGTGATCGGCGGTGGAAACTTCTGGAGAGGACGTACCAGTGAGACGATAGACCGCAACAAGGCAGATCAGATCGGTATGCTTGCTACTATTATGAACTGTATTTATGTATCTGACCTTTGCAGATATACAGGTATGAAGACTGAGATTTATACACCATTTGCATGTGGTGCATTTACCAAACTGTATTCCAAGGACAGTGTAGAAGAGAGCTTTGCACAGGGCAAGCTGGTATTCTTTGCAGGCGGTACAGGACATCCGTATTTCTCTACTGACACAGCTACGGTTCTTCGTGCAGTTGAGATTGAGGCCGATGCGATTCTTCTGGCTAAGGCAGTTGATGGTATTTATGACAGCGATCCGAAGGTAAATCCTGACGCTGTGAAGTACGATGAGATCTCTATTCAGGAAGTTGTTGACAAGAAGCTTGCAGCCATGGATCTTACAGCTTCTATTATGTGTCTGGAGCAGAAAATGCCGATGATGGTATTTGCTCTTGATGAGGAGAACAGCATTATCAACACCGTTCACGGAAAATTTTCCGGAACAAAGGTTACTGTATAAGCGCGTTGCGCAGAAAATAGGATAATACTGCTTACCGGCAGAAAATCATAAAGAGGGAGATTAATTTTATGGATGAAAGAATTCAGAAGTATGAAGAGAAAATGAAAAAGACATTGGGCAGCTTAGAAGCAGAGCTGACTACTATCCGTGCAGGACGTGCCAATCCGCATATCCTTGACAAGCTGACAGTAGATTACTACGGAAGCCCTACACCGATTCAGCAGGTGGCAAATATCACGGTTCCGGAAGCTCGTATGATCCAGATCCAGCCATGGGAATCCAGCCTGATCAAGGGAATTGAGAAAGCAATCCTTACTTCTGATCTTGGCCTGAACCCGAATAACGATGGAAAAGTGATCCGTCTTGTTTTCCCGGAGCTTACCGAGGAACGCCGTAAAGATCTGGTTAAAGATGTTAAGAAAAAAGGCGAAGCAGCTAAGGTTGCTGTCCGCAACATCCGCCGTGATGCTAACGATGCATACAAGAAGCTGAAAAAAGAAGAGGATGTATCTGAGGACGAGATCAAAGAGTTAGAGGACAAAGTTCAGAAGCTTACAGACAAATACATCAAGGATGTAGATGCTGCAGTAGAAGCAAAAGGTAAGGAGATTATGACTGTATAAGGGCATATTACCTGGAGCGCAGAGCTGTTTGGACTAAAAATCTGCAAAACAGGATCCTTTTATAAAGAAACAGCAAAAAGAGCTCTTTAAAAAGAGCTCTTTTCTGCCCTTTGTATGAAATTGTACGAATAATCTGAATGCTTATAACGAAAAAAGAAAAACAAAACACAAGGAGAAAAATATGAACGTACCCAATCATATTGCCATTATTCTGGACGGCAATGGCCGCTGGGCAAAGGCAAAGGGACTGCCTCGTGGCTATGGACATGTTAAGGGCTGCGCCAATCTGGAGCAGGTCTGCTATGATATTAAAGATCTGGGCGTGAAATATCTGACAGTATATGCTTTTTCCACGGAGAACTGGAAACGCTCCAGAGAAGAAGTGGACGGGCTTATGAAGCTGTTCCGCAGTTATCTGAAGAAATGTATCAAGATATCCCGGGATAATAAGATGAAAATCAAAATTATCGGCGATATCTCTGCTTTTGCACCGGATATTCAGGAAAGCATCCGTAAACTGGAGGAGTTTTCCAAGGATTATGATGAGCTGTACTTCCAGATCGCCATGAATTATGGAAGCCGCGATGAGATTACAAGAGGAATGCGAAAGATGGCACAGGATGTGGCGGATGGAAAAGTTTCTCCGGATCAGATCACAGAGGATACGATTGGAAGCTACCTGGATACTGCAGGAGTGCCGGATCCGGATCTTCTGATACGCACCAGCGGCGAACAGAGACTTTCCAATTTCCTTATGTGGCAGCTGGCTTATACGGAATTTTATTTTACAGACGTGGCATGGCCGGATTTCCATAAAGCAGAATTAGTACAGGCTATTGAGAAATATAATCAAAGAGACAGAAGATATGGCGGTGTGAAGGAGGAGTAAGATGTTTAAAACACGTCTTTTAAGCGGTATTGTGCTGGTCGCAGTTGCGCTTCTGACTATTATCAGTGGAGGTTATGTGCTGTTTTTTACACTACTTGGGATCTCTCTGATCGGAATGCAGGAGCTTTATAAGGTTATGAAGGTTCGGGAAGACCATTTTAATGCCCTGGAAATTGCAGGCTATCTTGGAGCTGTGATCTACTATGTGCTGATGTCGCTGGATTTTGAAAAATATGGAATGATGGGCGTGATCATTTCGTTCATGATGTTTATGTTCGTTTACGTATTTACTTATCCCAAGTTCAAAGCAGAACAGGTGATGCCGGCGTTCTTTGGGGTGGTATATGTGGCTGTAATGCTCTCCTTTATTTATCTTACCAGGAACCTTCCGGATGGAAAATTCCTGGTATGGCTGATCTTTTTATGCTCCTGGGGATGCGATACCTGCGCATATTGTGTGGGAATGCTGATCGGCAGGCACAAAATGGCACCAATCCTCAGCCCGAAGAAATCAGTAGAAGGTGGGGTAGGTGGCGTGGCAGGTGCTGCGCTTCTGGGCGCGATTTATGCAGCTGCAACTGGCGGCAGGATTGCAGAGTATGCACTGATCTGTGCAGTCGGAGCGCTGATCTCCATGGTGGGTGATCTGGCTGCTTCTGCTATTAAGAGAAATCAGGGAATCAAGGACTATGGCAAACTGATCCCGGGACACGGTGGAATCCTGGACAGATTTGACAGTGTGATCTTTACAGCTCCGGCTATTTATTTCCTGGCGAAGCTTGTGTTGGGAATCTGATTCAGGATTGGCAGCGAGAAGCATAAAGAAATAAAAAGTGTGGAAATGATAAGATATGATTTGTCCCGGAAATGGACTGAGAGGAATTTGAAATGAAGAAAATTGCAATTTTAGGTTCAACTGGCTCTATCGGTACACAGACTCTGGATGTAGTGAGAGCTAACGGTGATATAGAGGTGCTGGGAATCAGTGCAGGAAGAAATGTGAAAATGCTGGAAGAACAGGCAAGAGAGTTTCATCCTCAGCTGATTGCAGTGTGGGATGAAAATGCGGCAAAGGATCTGGCAGTCCGTCTTGCGGATATGGATGTAAAAATTGTGTCTGGTATGGAGGGACTTCTGGAGCTTGCACGTATGCCCCAGACAGACATTCTGGTTACCGCTGTTGTAGGAATGATTGGAATCCGTCCTACAATGGAGGGAATCAAGGCGGGCAAGGACATTGCTCTTGCAAACAAAGAAACATTGGTAACAGCAGGTCATCTGATCATTCCCATGGCAAAAGAGCATGGGGTTCAGATCCTTCCGGTAGACAGTGAGCACAGTGCTATTTTCCAGGCCCTTCATGGGGAAAAGCGGGCGCAGGTTGAGAAACTTCTGATCACAGCTTCCGGCGGTCCCTTCCGTGGGAGAAAAAGAGAAGAACTGGAACATGTGACGCTTGCGGATACCCTGAAGCATCCGAACTGGGTAATGGGACAGAAAATCACAGTAGATTCTGCAACCCTGGTCAATAAAGGTCTGGAGGTTATGGAAGCCAGATGGCTGTTTGATGTGGATCTGGATCATATTCAGGTTGTTGTCCAGCCAAAGAGCATTATCCATTCGATGGTAGAGTTTAAAGATGGTGCAGTTATGGCGCAGCTTGGAACTCCGGATATGCGGCTTCCAATCCAGTACGCACTCTATTATCCGGAACGCAGATATCTGGATGGAGAGAGACTGGACTTCCATAAATTGAAAGAGATTGCTTTTGAAGATCCGGATATGGATACATTCCTGGGGCTTCCAATGGCTATGGATGCTGCAAGAAAAGGCGGCAGTATGCCTACTGTGTTTAACGCAGCAAATGAGCTGGCTGTAAAGAAGTTTTTACAGGAAAAAATCGGTTTTCTGGATATTTACGACATTATTGCACAGTCTATGGAAAGACATACAGTGATCCGGAATCCTGAGCTGGAGGAGATACTGGCAGTAGAAGATGAGACTTATAAATGGATTGAAAGCAGGTGGTAGGTTGAAGATTATTCTGGCATTATTGATTTTCAGTGCGATCATTCTTTTTCATGAGCTGGGGCATTTCCTTCTTGCAAAGAAAAATAAGATCGTAGTAACGGAGTTTTCCCTTGGAATGGGACCAAGGCTGCTTAGCACAGAGAAGAATGGAACAAGGTATTCTCTGAAGCTTTTGCCTCTTGGCGGTTCCTGTGCCATGCTGGGAGAGGATATGGAGGATGAGTCCAAGGGGACTTTCAACGGTGCACCAGTGTGGGGAAGAATCGCTACAGTTGCAGCAGGACCGGTATTTAACTTTATCCTGGCCTTTGTGTTTGCTGTGCTCATTGTTTCGCTGGTGGGCTATGACCCGGCAGAGGTTACGCAGGTGGAGAGTGGTTCTACTGTGGCTGAAGCCGGTCTTCAGGAAGGGGATATTATCAAAGAATATCAGGGGTATCATATTGATCTGGCAAGAGATCTTTATCTGTATATGTATCTGAATAATCCGCAGGAGGATGAGACCATTCATATGACTGTGGAGAGGGATGGCAAAGATGTGGAGCTGGCTTTCAAACCAGACGTACAGGTGAGATACCTTCTTGGCTTTAACAGAAAGAGTACCGATTCCCTTGAGGTGGCATCCCTGATCCCGGGAATGGGTTTATCTGAAACTGGTGTGGAGCCTGGGGATGTGATCACTTCCATTAATGGCACCAGACTGGAGAGTTCGGACGATTATACTGCATATCTTGCAGAGCATCCTCTCACAAGTGAGCCTGTGACCATTACTTATGTGCGTGATGGCCTGGAATACAACGCTGAGGTAACTCCATCAGAGTCCCGCACAGCAGTGCTTGATTTTTCTTATAATCTGGCGTACACGAAGACACAGGGATTTGAAGTGCTGAAGTATGGAACACTGGAAGTAAAATATATGATCCGTTCTACCTTACTCAGCCTGAAAGAGCTTCTTACCGGTGGGCTGGGCGTAAAGGATTTAAGCGGTCCGGTTGGCATAGCTGATGCAATTGGCAGTACCTATGAGGCAAGTAAGAGTGAGGGCATGCTGACAATCTGGGTAAATATGCTGTATATGGCAGCACTTTTATCTGCAAACCTTGGTGTTATGAACCTGCTTCCGCTTCCTGCACTGGATGGCGGCCGGCTTGTATTTCTGATTATCGAGGCTATCCGGAGAAAACCGGTGAACAGACAGATTGAAGGCATGGTTCATTTTGCAGGTTTGATGGTGTTGATGCTTTTGATGGTTGTAGTTATGTATAATGATATTTTGAAGATTTTTTAATCTTTTTGAAATGAAAAAGCTGTAAAAAATGAAAGCGAAGGCTATGTGTATCAAACGGATATGCATAGCCTTTTTTTGATGCAGCAGACGATTCTGCAGCAAATTCCTATTCCCCCAAAAAAAGTTTTTCCAGGCAGTGAGAGGAAATAACGGAAATGCAGATGAGGGGGACGGTCTGCTGCAGGCGGCAAATCCTGCAAGGGATTCCTTTTTATAGGGAAAACTTCCGAATATGTAGTAATAAAAACTACATAATAAAGTGTCGAATAAAAGTAAAACTTGACATAAAAACAATAATGCTTTATACTAAAATAGTTTTAGAATCAAACTAAATTAAAGCATGGAGGATATTGTTTTGGATAGAGAATACAAAAGCAGTTTGAGATGTTTGAAAATTGGAGATAAGGTGGCAGAACTTCCTATTATTCAAGGGGGAATGGGCGTGGGAGTGAGCCGGAGCTCCCTGGCTGGCGCGGTGGCAGCAGAAGGAGGAGTGGGAGTTATTTCCACAGCTCAGATCGGATATGATGAGGCTGGCTTTGAGAAAGACCAGGCGGGGTGCAATCTGAAGGCAATAAGAAAGCATATAAGGAAGGCAAGGGAGATTGCCAAGGGAAAAGGTCTGGTCGGTGTTAATATTATGGTAGCGCTGAAACATTATAAAGAGCATGTAAAGGAAGCTGTGGAATGTGGTGCAGATGTGATTATCAGTGGCGCAGGACTTCCTATGAATCTGCCGGAGCTGGTACCGGAATTTTGCAGAACAAAGATTGCGCCTATTGTTTCTTCAAAAAGGGCAGCAAACCTGATTCTGAAAATGTGGGCACATCGATATAACCGGACTGCAGACCTGATCGTAGTGGAAGGACCGGAGGCAGGAGGTCATCTGGGATTTTCCAGGGATCAGCTGGCGCACAGGGAAGACATGGATTTTGACCAGGAAATCCGGGATATTATTGCATGTAAAAAGGAATATGAGGAAAAGTTTGGCAGGGAAATTCCAGTGGTAGTTGCTGGCGGAATTTTTGACCGGAAAGATATTGATCATGTTATGGCACTTGGGGCAGATGGTGTGCAGATCGCAAGCCGGTTTGTGGCGACCAGGGAATGCGATGCCGATGAAAGGTATAAACAGGCGTATGTAAATGCAAGGAAAGAGGATGTGCAGATTATCCAGAGCCCTGTAGGAATGCCAGGAAGGGCGCTTTGCAATCCTTTTATGAAACTGGTAGAGAATGGACGGATTCCGGTAAAGAAGTGCTATAACTGCCTGGAAAAATGTAATCCAGGACAGGTTCCGTACTGCATTACCAAGGCATTGATCGATGCGGTGGAGGGAGATGTAGAGAATGGATTGATGTTCTGTGGGGCAAATGTTGGAAGGATTGACAAAATTACTTCAGTGCATGAATTGATGCGGGAATTGGCAGAAGGCTGATGGTTAGCCGGTTCCTATATGGTGATGTTGCTGACAAACGGCATGTCCGTTTAGATTATAAGGTTTAGATTAGAATTTTATGGCGGGAGAGAAAATCCCGCCATATTATGTTTATTGTAATTCTGCAATCCGGGTGACGCCTACGTAAATTTCCTGAATTTTGTACCAGGTGGTATAATCTACGATTCCGGTTTCCGGAAGACCGAAAATATTCTGGAATTTGCGGACAGAGGCCTGAGTCTGGGCACCATAGATTCCGTCCGGATTTACTTTTGGAAGAGCAGGGTAGGCCTGGCTGATAGCATTTAGCTGTTCCTGAAGCTGGAGTACTTTGCTGCCGGAAGCACCGATATCCAGGTCATATCCTGGCCAGGAGGAAGGAATCCCGGAGACTTCTTCTGCCACATTGATATACATATCGTTTCCGTAGAAATACCGTAGGATTTCAATAGCAGAATATCCCTGGTCTCCAAGCCGCTTGCTTCCCCACTGTGTCATCCATCCTCTGTCCCGGCACTGCACCCGCTCTCCGTCGCAGTACTGGGTAAGAATTGGCTGACGGACGTTAGGACGGGATAGATAATTCTCGAAAAGTTCGTCTACAATGCGGTCGATAGAGTCAAAGATGTTTCGTCCGCGGATCCATTTGTGGTCGTAGGCGGTGGAGGAGGTGATGGTGTAGTCTTTCCCTTTATTGCGGTACCACTCCGTGTATACCCGGTTTAGGGTAAAGGACATAATTGCCAGGATGTTGGCGCGGATAGTGTCGTCAGGCCAGGTGGCATAGATTTCGCTGCTTGCTACATTTTTGATATAGTCGCGGTAGCGGACATAATAATTAGAGGCGGAGTTATCACCTACAGGCCCATCGTGCACTACAATGTATTCCGGAATTACGACCTTGCTTAGAACAATTTCGCCAGTTTCGTGTACTGGTTTAATTTCAGATTCCTGTATTTTTGGTGGATATTCATAGAAAAGTGTATGGGGAGGAATGACAATTCTGTTTTCGGAAACAGTGCCTTGTCTGGGATTCAGAAGGACAGGCTGTTTGGCAAGAACCGCAGGCAAGACTTCCGTACCTGCGATTTCTTCCTGGTGAAAATCCTCGGCTTTGATCTGCATGGAATATTCTGCATAAGGCTGCGCCTCCTCGGAAGCATTCAGGCTATATTCCAGAGGAGGCGTTTTTAATTGAAGGACAGGGGTGTTGCCGGAAGAATCCGTGCGGACTTCTTCAATGATACTGTTTGGATCACCTGTATAAGAAATACGGACCAGTGCATTTTCCACAGGGCGGTTGTCTGTTTTTGAATGGACCGTTATCTGTAAGGTACCCCGGTCTATATTTTCCTGCTGTGCACATAATGCTTTTCTGTAATACATGGACGACCTCATAAAATGCTCTTCCAGGTATTATATGCGAAAAAAGCAATTGTGAAAACATAATTCAGGGATGTTTGTGGGGATGAGAATATATTATAATAGTAAAGAGGCAGCAGGACAGCGGTGCCTACGGTGAAAAATACGAAAGAAGGAATAAAATGAAACACTTAAGAAAACAAATTGCAGGCTATCTTTTAACCCTTATTCTGATTATGGCAGGAATAGTATTCCCTGGAAGCGGGGAAAAGGTTCTGGCATCTGGCGGTAGTATGACCGTGCATTTCCTGGATGTGGGACAGGGATTATCCATTCTGGTGCAGTCAGAAGGACAGAATTTGTTGTATGATGGGGGACCAAGAAGTGCGTCCAGCTATGTGGTGTCCTATTTGCAGGAGCAGAATGTGTCAGAAATTGATTATCTGATTTCATCCCATTACGATGAGGATCATGTGAGCGGACTGATCGGCTGTCTGAATGCATTTCAGGTGGACAATGTGATTGGAGCAGATTATATTCATGATTCTTCCTTATATAGCTCTTTTATGGATGCAGTGGCAGCACATGGACTTGAAGTGCAGCATCCGGCAGTGGGAGCGGAGTATACATTTGGCTCGGGAGAATTTACAATTCTTTCTCCAAGGGAAATCAGCAAAGAGAGCAATGCTAATTCGGTGGCAATTAAGCTGACGAATGGAGAAAACAGTTTCATTTTTACCGGGGATGCAGATTTTAACTGTGAGGCAGATATGGTGAATTCTGGAATCAATCTGAGCTGCGATGTGTTAAGCGTGGGTCATCATGGATCTGCCACATCCACAAGCTGGGATTTTCTTCAGGCTGCAATTCCGGAATTTGCAGTGATCAGCTGCGGTGCTGGAAATATGTATGGTCATCCACATGCGGATACCATGGAGAAACTGTCGGATATGGGAATTCAGGTATATCGCTCTGATGAACAGGGAACCATTGTGGCTTCTTCGGATGGAAGTGCTATTACCTGGAGTGCAGATCCCTGCAATGATTATACTTCAGGTGATGGAGAAGCAGCTGCGCAAAGTGAAGGGGAGAGTGGATTTACAGCTGAAGACAATAGCGGAGCTGATACGGCTGCAGCATCAGAAGAATCAGAACAGATTGCCGCAGCGGATGACAGTCAGGAGGAAATGGTATGGATATCTGCTACAGGAAGTAAATATCACAGTATTCCTGACTGTGGAAATATGAATCCGGATAAGGCATATCAGGAGCCGGTTTCACAGGCTGAAGCCCAAGGATATGAGGCTTGTAAGAAGTGCTTTTGATTGTATATATTTAACCGAAATTTTTCCATTATATTTCGGAATATCCCTTTTTTATTTGGGGAAATTCTGGTATACTAGAGCGTGTTTGAAAAAGGCTTTCTGCAAGATGTGCGTCACAATTTGTGGGAGATTTTGCCCGGATGAGGGCGCCGTAGCGGGCTACGGCAACCGAATTCGGGCAAAATATACCGCAAAGTGGGGCGTGCAGATTGCGGGAATGATTTTTCAAACAGGCTCTAAAGTGTATGCTTAGTAGAACGTACGGAATATAAAATATAATAACTGTGTAGTTTTTGAATCGTAATCCGTGAGGGTTCCGGCAGTTATAAATAAATTGGTGGTGTAAAATTAGTGAGTGAACAGAAAAGAGTAATTTATACAAAGGAGGAACTGGCTTCGAAGGTAAAAGTTCCGGCTATCGTAGAGCAGGATTTGAAGCGTATTATCAGCGATCGCCTGGAACAATGCGGTCTGTATTACAGATGTTTTTCCAGAATCAAGACAGCTTCTTCCATGGCTCATAAATTTGCTCTGAAAGATTATGGCGCGGAGAATAAGAAACTGCAGGACCTGGTAGGTGTCCGTATTAACCTGTATTTTGATGATGATGTAGAAATCTGCCAGAATATTGTGGAAAATACCTTTGACGTGATTGGCTGGTCCACTTCGGAAAGAAGTGAGGAGGAATTTAAACCTACGAAATTAAACGGCGTGTGCCGTCTTCCGGAATATTTGCGATCAGAGATTTCAACAGAGACTTGGGATATGTATATTGATGATACCTTCGAGATCCAGATTAAGACCATGTTTTTCGAGGGCTGGCATGAAATCGAGCACGATATGCGCTATAAAGGAGAGGAACTGTGGAAGAATTACAAGGGCTTTTCCAGATACTTTAACAGTATTCTGGCAACTTTGGAGCTTTGTGATAAATCCATGGTTACCCTGTTTGAGGATCTGGGACATTCCCTTTATAAATCAGGCAGATGGAGTGATATGATCAAGAGCCATTTCCGTCTGAAGCTGGGAGAGGGACAGCTTTATCCTGAGGTGGCGAAGCTTCTGGATGAGGATTGTGACCAGCAGGTGGAGAACCTGGCCAAGCGTATTTATAAGACCAGCAAGCAGACACTGGTAGACCAGCTGCTTCACCGCAGCCGCAAGGTACCGATCAATGTAAATACGATTATTGCTCTGTTAAACGACAGTCAGTTCCATGACAGTCGTCTGACCGCTATTTTTAAGGAACGTGATGTTTATAATGATGGCCGCGAGGAGAGCCTTGGAGAATCCTGGCATTATGAGATGAAGCCTCTTATCCGCCACAACGTGTTCCAGATGTGCACACAGGTGGATGGAAGTCGTCTGAAGGAAGAGAAAACGGCATCTGCTGCAGAGATTTTCCAGCAGGCAGCAGATGCGATATATGGCTGGATCGTGGGGAAATATGGCGGTCTGTTTAAGGAAATGCCACAGAAGACCAGTACTTATCATGCTGACATTCTGGCTTATCATGTAGCTGTGAATTATGATCCAGACAATCATCGGCTGAATATGCATGTAAGACATATGGATATGGAAGTGGGCGGCAGAATCTGGTATTCAGAAGCAGGACTTGAAGTGTCGCGTCAGGAAGAAGTGATTCTGAAGGTTTGCAATGGATATGCACAGCCGGAGAGAGAACACACCATCCAGGACCCAGGAGTAACTTTTTTCAGTTATCCTGGATATTATAAGACGATTGTTGACAATATCGGAATTGTAAATGGAATCGAATGTTCTAACAGAAGACGTATTTTGCGAGAGGATATGTTTGGGAATCTTATTGCAGCGTTGAAAGATTCGGGGCGTTTATTCCCTGTTGTTGTGATTGTCTCAAGAGAGACTGCAGACGGAATGATGGATGAGGATTGGCTTGGCCAGTTCCGTGTATCTGATTTTACAAGGACTGTATGGCGATATTCTCATGTATTTACGGCGCATGAGTCTGTTGGAAAGAAATTTCTGAAACTTGCAGGAATTGATCTTCGCCAGATTGATGATATCCCAAGGCTTTATATTTTCTGGCCGGGCGGAGATGTGGACGACTATGGTCCGGAGGATGTGACCAACTGTAGCTTTGGCCGTCACCTTGAGGCAAGAGGCGATGCCCGCACCTATGATATTGTGCGTGGCGGACAGGCGTTCTATCATAAGATCGTTACAGATTTAAGAGAATGGAATATTTCTGCTGATATGTGGGAAGGATTTAAGCTGGAGACAGTGACAGAACTTCCGAAATAGAATGACAAAAGTAAATCGGTAATAAAAAAAGGGCCTGCAAAACGGATGGTTTGCAGGTCTTTAATGTTTTTGAGCAATAAAAAATGCGGAAGATGGGACTTGAATTAATTCCATCTTGACAGCGGAAAAATATTGATTTTATGCGGTGTTTTCAATGTGGCACTAAATACCTGTTTCAATAAAAGGGGCAGAAAAGGGGCAACTTTAAAAAATAGATACTTTTGCAATCTGTTCGTTGTCTTTCTCCGTGAGCTTTTTTGTGACATGTAAGTATATTTCTTTGGTAACCTTGCTGTTTTCGTGTCCGAGTCTCCTAGAGATGGTATCAATGCTGATACCTTGCTCCAAGAGAAGAGAGGCATGGGTATGACGCAGGGCATGTGGGGTGATAGCACGCCCTAAGACACGCTTGGAGTTTTCCCTTAAATATTTATTGTAGGAATAATAGTGTATATAAGTTCCATTCCTGGAAAAGAGAAACAGGGCTGGCTTTCCAATATTAAACATTAAGCGTCGGCGGAGCATCAGCGCATTTAATTGTTTGCATACATTTTCCAGTTCCTCCTGCATATACACATCCCTGATCGAACAAAAGCTCTTTGGAGATGTGACGATCTGGTTTATATAATCATAGTTTTTTGTTACATGGATCACCTTGTTTTTAAAATCCACATCTATACGGTCCAAGGCAATCAGCTCACCAACTCTCAGACCAGACAGCGCCATGAATTCAGTACACAGTCTCCAAAGAGTGTGATCCATTCCATCCAATAAGGCTTTGAGCTGATCTGATTCCAGGTACTTATCCTGTATTTTTTGTTTATGAGGAAGATCCTTGAAAGGTTCTATTTTCTCCAGAAAAGTAATGTCACTGATCATATCGTTACTATATCCCCAGCGGATCAGAGCGCGGAAACGAGTAAGGTGTTCATTTAAAGTGCTGTTTTCCTTTCCAGAATCACGAAACCTGCTGCGGACATACTTGGCAGTCATGTGCTCCACAATTGTACTTTCACCAAGCATTTTCATAATGGCATTGCAGGCAAAATAATTTCGGGAGTATGTAGATTGTTTAACGGTCTTTTTCTGATCTTTTCTATATTCCTCAACCAATTCTTTTAAGGTGCACTGATGATCTGGACAGGCTCCCATAGCCTGCTGGATTTTTAATTCCAAAGTCTTCTGTGCTGTTTTTCTGGACTGAGGGGTATTCTTGTCCATTGTGACAGATACACGTTTTGTTTTTCCAGTCAAATAGTCCTCATACCGCTCACAGAATTTGAATTTGCCATTTTTCGATTCTTCAACCCACATGATATCATCCTCCTTATACGGACCATTCCGGCAGAATCACCGAGATGGTTTCTTTTTTTTATTGCGCCGGCGCAAGTGCCGGGAAAAATAAGTACAAAAATAACAGCCAGCGCGAACAAAGGTTCCGCTTGCATGGCTGCCCCGAAGATGATACAATATTTTTGCTGAAAATGCTGTACATCTTCGGATGTGCTCGCCGCTCTGGTGCGCCAACACTAGGGCGGCTTTTCTTTTATAACGTAAAAGACCTCGCATTAACTGCGAGGTCTTCACATAATGTAAATCTGTCTTCTTTTATGCCCTATAGGCTCTGTTGCAAGAGATATTACTCTCTGACAGCACATACATTATATATTATATTATACTCACAGTCAAGAAAAAAATACTAGAAAACAAATAATTCTTTTATTTTACTATTTATTCTATCAAGGGACTCGGGTGATAAACGAATCCCGGATAGGACGCCATACGCATTTCTTGGGTCATAGATCCTTATTTTACTAACAGTTGTAATCTGATCTACTAAGGCAATGCTACCAGTTTTCATTTGATCTATTTCAGCTTTTATTTTTTCAAGCTGTTTCGATTCCTTTTGATTTTGTTCTGATTTTATTTGCCAGTCTGATTTTAAATCATTAGCGATTTCCATATATTTTTGAGCGGCAGAAGCAGCCTCAGAAGCTTCTGGAGAGCCAGCAGGTGTTGCGAGTGCAACATCGACAGCCGTGGTTAAGATATTAATTAATCCTAACATTTTATCAATTTCCTCACATTCAGCTTGAACTTGCTGAGCGATAGTGTCATATTTTAACTTTAAACTTCGATACAGCTCATTGCCCAATTCGACATCGTTATGATGCACATGAGCATCGCCTTTCTGGGAGGTCAAAGGTATAACCGTTACAACGGAGGAGTTGTGGGGGTTTTTATTGTTAATTACAATGGCATAGTGCAATCCGCCATATTCACTGCCAATATTAAAACCAAAATTTAGTTTGACAATATCACCACGTTTGTAGGCAATATTTCTTTTGGGGTCAAAGGTTTCTTCAAAATCAACCATTCGAACATAATCTTTAAGCCAATATGAAAGTAAATTAGCTTTCTTTAAACGCTGACCAGTTGGATCATTGATAAAACCTTCCAACATATGATTTAGATCTTTTATAGCTTGCTTTTTATTTTGTATAACATCTTCTTTTGAAAATTTTGCAGACACAGAATTTTTCTCCTCAACTATGTATTCTCAATTCAATCAATCCTCTATGATATCCAGTCATCCTGGATATTTGGTCAATAGTAAAATCTCTGTATTCATCCAGAAACGAATCTGGAAGCAGTAGCTCCATGGCGAAAAGATTTGCTTCCAGTTCAAATTTATCTGTATTAAACTGGGTACGTGTATCCATAAAAATAGCATTAGCTTTTTTATGCAGAAACATGTGCCCGAGTTCATGAGCAAGAACAAAACGTTGTTCAGCTTCAGATAAACGTTCATCCAGATAAATAATATTGTTACGTTGGAAATACTGGTAGAATCCGCGCACACCCTCTAATGGATAATGAACCAATATCACATTCATACCTTTAATCATTTCAAAAGGATCGCGAGTCTGGTATTTCCTGACAAGTTGTGAAACCCGTCTTTTTATGCACATAGGCATCAGTCCTTTTTATATTTCTTAGGCGTATATTTTTCTTTGTTCTTTTTCTTTGCCATTTCCATTCCGATCTGCATAGCAGCAAGGATAGAATCCACTGCTTCAGGAGAAGCAGGATCACCGTCAAACATCAGTCCTTCCTGTGAGAGCAGTTGCTCTCTGGTATGTTCAATGATTTTCTCAATGTCTTTTTCATCACGCGGAGTGAGCGTAGAATGTTCAGTGTTTTCATCAGACATTAAATCTGATCTGCTGCAATGAAAAAGGTCACACATTGCATCTACTTTATCCATTCGCGGCGTTTTTAAACCATTACACCAATTATAAACAGAGGTGGTACCAACACCTAAACGTTTGGCAAGTTCTGCTTGAGTCATGTTGTATTCACTTAAATAGTATCGTAGCCTTTTTGAAAAGACAGCATTAAATTCCTGTTCAGGCATATCAGTTTCCTCCTTATCTTTAAATGTATAATACACTAAAAGTGAAACTATTGCAATATAAAAGTGCAAGAAATTCACTTTTAGTGTTGACACACACTTAAAGTGATGGTATAGTGGTATCACAAAGTGAAAGGAGGGAAAACAAAAATGCCAGAACCAATTCAGATTAGTTTAGCAGCGGCACGTGTAAATGCGAGATTAACGCAGGAAGAAGCTGCTAAACGAATGAAAATAGGCAAAAGAACTATTATTAATTGGGAAAAAGGAGCGGCAATTCCGTCTTTTGCAGATATGAAGCTTTTAGCAGATATTTATAACATTCCAATAGATAATATTTTTTTACCCACAAAATCCACTTAAAGTGATAGAAAACAGTTAGAGAAGTAACAGAAAGGAGAAGGATATGGAAACATTGTGCTTAGCATGCTGTTTTATTGGCACTGGATTATTAATATTATCAGTCATTCTCTGTATAGTATCTGACAACATAATATTGTGGCAAGTGATTTTAATAATTGGAGAAATAGTAGCGTTTTTCGGCTACATGCCAGTATTTTTAAAACTCTTTTGAAAGCAGGCGAATGCAGCGCTCATACAGCTTATCGGTTGATTTTGAAGCACCATTCTGAAGCACCGTATTAGCAAGTCTGAAAAGAGCACGGCGAGATGATCTGCGCTTACAAATCGCGGCAAGCTTTAAAGCTTGCTTGTAAAAAGTTAAAGCAAATCCGATTCTCTCCTTACCATATTGACAGTGAGAATAAGAATCGGAGAAAAGCTCACAAAGCTTTAAACGTTCGTCTATAGTATGGCTCATTTTGTAAATTTTATACTCCTTAACGGAGTGGATGAGAGCAGTAATTGCTGGAGCAATAATAGCGGCAATAGCTGTTATATACGCAGATGTAACGGTGAAATCATTATCCATAAGATTTAACTTCCTTTATGCATTTGATATTTAAAGGATAAGAGAATCTAAGGGAAAAGTCAATGGCATTTGGAGAAGTAACAGGAAAGGAGATGAAGCAAGATGGAAATTATTGGAGCAAGTATTTTAGTGTCAGTGATCACTACTAAAATATTAGCCACTTACTATTTCAAAAAGGTAGATGGCTATGTTAAAGAGATGTGTGAAATGACAATTAAGTGTAATGAGGACACGTTATCTATTTTACGCAGCACAGTTCGAGACATTTCGACAGAAAGAGGTGATTGAAATAGTTAACTGTAGCACTGAATTAAATGCATTCTTAAGTTTTCTTCGTACCTGTGAAGAGTCTAATCGGCTGGCAATTCTCACAGAAAATGATATGGATCGCCAGACACAGGATATTTTACATAATATCGAGCTCAACGAAAACAGCCAGTATGACTATATCTGCCAGGGATTTACCTTGCGGGATATACGACGGAAGCGGAGAAAGGCAAAAGACATGAAAGAAGCAACAGCTCCAATCTGTAGCTGGATGAAAGAGAACCGGAAGGTGATCAGTGATCTGGAACGGCTGCTTGGAGATGTAAGAAAACAGGAGAAACAAGCTCAGAACCGTTCGTACACAAACCGGACAGGGGTTATGAAAAAGGTGAAGTAACTCCGTACAACCATGATCCATAAAAGGAGGTAAATAAAAGATGGTTTACACAGAATCCATACGGGGGTATCCATACATGAAAAAAGAGCAACTCGCAAAGGAATTCCAGATCAGCACTGGAACCGTAAGAACGAGACTATTCGAAATTGAGAATCAGATAAAAAATGGACGCTACAACGATTACGCCATTATCCGGGATGGAAACATTGTCCTGATCAACGTTCTGGTGTTCATTGATTATCTTACTTATCGGCGCCAGCTCCTGGACCGCAATGCCAGAAAGTATGCTCCGGCATTTCATCCGGAAAAGCTGGTACAAATGATCGGTTGGAGCAATCGGGCTGTTGTGGAAGGAGAGACTGGGAATGAAGCGTAACATAATCATATCTGTCATCATAGGCACCCTTGCTACATACCTGCCGTTCTGGGAATGGGGCGGAACACAGCTTTTTGGAGCATTTGCCCTGTCGGTGGTTGCATGGATGCTGATACAGGGCACAGAACCGGAAAGGAAGAGAACATGAGTTTAAAAAAAATGATAGATGAGTTGTATGAGCTTTCGAAGAAAGCTATAGCAAGCGGAATCCATATAAGTTTCGAAATAGGATTAGCTGGATATCCATGCCGGGTTTGGGTGGAGGAACCAACAGAAAACAAAATGACTGCTTATGATATCTATCGTGAAGAAGTAATGATGAAAGAATCCGTTAAAAACTACGAAGCAGCCAGGGAGCATCTTACACGGTTGTTAAAAGAAAATGGATCCTGAGAGTGAGAGCTCATCAGGATCCGGTGTCCAAATGGACAAAAACAGTTTATCACCCTCTTATTGTAGAGGAGAAAGAGAGAAAAATCAATGAAAACATTAAAAATTTCAGCAGATAACGAAATCTCAATTATTGATGTGAATTTTGATGATTTCAAGAGTATTCAAAAAGCTTTAGGAGGCCATTTTGAAACTGTCCATACTGTCAAAATGAATAATTACTTTCAGGGACCAGTGATTATGCTGGTGGATGAGGATGGGCATTTCAAAAATCTTCCATTAAACAGTTTGGGGAGCTGGATGTATGACATGCCAAGACATGGTTCTCCAATCTTAGGAGATGTGCTCCTGGCGGAAGCGCGTTATGAAGATATTATGGCAGTGCAGGAACCAGAAAAACTGATGGAGAAACTGCTAAATGATTTTGAGTTTTTGAAAAAGGAGAAAAGATAAGATATGAGCATGAAGATTAACCGTCTCGAAATCGAGAATGTAAAACGTATCAAAGCAGTAAAGTTGGAACCTGCACAGAACGGCTTAACCATCATTGGCGGAGATAACCAGCAGGGCAAAACCTCAGTTCTGGATTCCATCGCCTGGGCACTTGGCGGGGAACGTTACAAACCTTCCCAGAGTACAAGAGAAGGCTCCATGGTGCCGCCGAACTTACATATTGTGATGAACAATGGTTTGGTAGTGGAGCGTAAGGGAAAGAACAGTGCCCTCAAGGTTACGGACCCGAATGGTCAGAAGGCCGGACAGCAGCTGCTTAATGAATTTGTGGAACAGCTTGCCCTGGATCTTCCAAGATTTATGGAAGCTTCCGGAACTGAAAAGGCGAAAGTACTTTTGCAGATCATTGGTGTGGGACCTCAGCTTGCAGAACTGGAACAGGAAGAGAAAGAGCTTTACCAGGAGAGGTTATATGTAGGACGTACCGCTGATCAGAAAGAAAAATTTGCCAAAGAGCAGCCTTATTATCCGGATGCTCCAAGAGATCTGGTGTCACCCTCTGAGCTGATCAGACAGCAGCAGGAGATCTTGGCAAAGAATGGAGAGAACCAGAGAAAACGCAATCAGGCTGCGCAGCTCCGGGATTCTGTAAAACGCGCTCATGAGGAAGTAATCAGATTGTCTGAGCTTCTGGAAGCAGCCAAACAGAAACATTTGCAGCTTGTAAAAGATCTGGATATTGCAGAGACTTCCGCAAAGGATCTGACGGACCAGTCCACAGAAGAACTGGAAGCTAATATCTCCAATATCGAGGAGATCAATCGTAAGGTCAGAGCCAACCTGGACAAGGAAAAAGCGGAGGATGACGCCAAAGAGTACCGTACCAAGTACGACAATCTTACAAAGCAGCTGGAAGAGACCAGAGATAAGAAGAATGAGCTTCTGACCTCTGCAGAGCTTCCGCTTCCAGAGTTATCTGTAAAAGATGGAGAACTGATCTATAAAGGCCAGAAGTGGGACAACATGTCCGGAGCGGAACGGCTGAAGGTTTCTACAGCAATTGTTCGCAAACTGAACCCGCAGTGTGGTTTCGTTCTTCTGGACAAGCTGGAACAGATGGACAGAAAGACGCTGCAGGAGTTTGGAGAGTGGCTGGAAGCAGAAGGACTCCAGGCAATTGCGACTAGAGTTTCTACTGGTGATGAGTGCAGCATTATTATTGAAGACGGTTATGTGGTTGGACAGGAACATCCGGAAGAACCACAGCAAAAAGCATGGAAGGCAGGTGCATTTTAAATGGAAATTATCAGAGGTGTGATTCCCTGTGCAAAGAAGGTGGTCATTTACGGACCAGAAGGAATTGGCAAATCCACTTTTGCCAGCAGGTTCCCAGATCCGGTGTTTATTGACACGGAAGGAAGTACCAATTCAATGGATGTTGCGAGACTTCCCAAGGCGTCCAGCTGGCAGATGTTGCTGGACCAGGTGGATTATGTCCGCACACATCCGACTATGTGCAAGACACTGGTCATAGATACCATTGACTGGGCGGAATCTATGTGTATCCGGCATATCTGCGACAAGCACAGAAAGTCCGGTATTGAGGACTTTGGTTACGGAAATGGTTATGTTTATGTAAAAGAAGAATTGGGGAAATTCCTCAATCAGCTGACAGAAGTTGTAGAGGCTGGTGTCAACGTGGTCCTTACTGCACATGCGCAGATCCGGAAGTTTGAACAGCCGGATGAACTGGGAGCTTATGACAGATGGGAGTTAAAGCTTGGAAAGAAAACAGCATCCCAGACCTCCCCACTGATCAAGGAATGGGCGGACATGCTACTGTTTGCCAATTATAAAACATTCTCTATTGCGGTGGATGATAAAGGGAAAAAGAGGAAAGCCCAGGGCGGTGAGCGTGTGATGTATACCACCCATAATGCCTGCTGGGATGCAAAGAACCGCTACGGTCTGCCAGATGAAGTCCCATTCAGTTATGATTCCATCCGGACAATCATTGAGGGAAATGCCGTGCCAGTAAAAGAAACACAGCCAAAATCCGTACCAGCGCAGCAGCCGGTACAGGCTCAGCCAACTGTACAGCCTCAGCCGACTACGGTACAGGAAGCTACAAAGACAGAACCTGCTGTTACTGTTGGGGAGCAGATGAACCTTCCGCTTAATGAACCACAAAAGACTCCGGAACCGACAGCAAGGAGCAGCACCATTGATCCCGGAATCCCTAAAGCTCTACGTGATTTGATGGAGAATAACCAGGTTGATGAATGGGATATCCAGAATGTAGTGGCAGCAAGAGGGTATTATCCCTCTGATGTAAAAATAAAAGATTATGACATGGACTTTATCAACGGCTGTCTGATTGGGGCATGGCCGCAGGTCTATGGAATGATCAAAGAAATGAAAGCGACACAACAGGTGCCGTTCAATTAAAGGAGGATAAAAATTTATGGCAGCAGAAGGAAGAGAGTTAGGCTGGGAGGATTCCATCAAACAGGATGCCCAGGATTATGAGCCAATTCCAGAAGGGGATTATAACGTAACAATTGAGAAATTTGACCGCAGCAGATCTAAAGGTGAGGGGAAGCTCCCTCCATGCAATATGGCAGTTGTTTATTTTACGGTGCATGTTCCAGAACGTGAAGTTACCATCCGGGAGAATTATGTACTGCATACCAGTTTGGAGTGGAAGCTGTCTGAGTTGTTCCGTGGTGTTGGTCTTAAGAAGGAGGGCGAAGAACTCCGGATGGACTGGAGTGCAATTCCTGGCAAGACTGCGCGCGCTAAGATCGGACTGAAGCCTGGAATTAAGGATCCAAACAAGAAGTTCAATTACATTGAAAAGCTGTATCCAAAGGATACCAGTAAACCTGCATTTACACCGGGAGGCTTTTAAAAATGGAACTAAGGCCGTATCAAAAAGAAGCGAAGGAAGCTATTTTTGAACAGTGGGACAGCGGGGTGTTAAAAACCCTGCTGGTCCTTCCTACAGGCTGTGGAAAGACTGTGGTATTTGCCAAGGTAACAGAGGAATGTGTCCGTAAAGGTGACCGCGTACTGATCCTGGCACACAGAGGGGAACTGCTCGATCAGGCAGCAGATAAGCTGATGAAGACAACCGGGCTTGGATGTGCCTTGGAAAAGGCAGAAAGCTCCTGCCAGGGCAGCTGGTTCCGGGTAGTGGTTGGCTCTGTACAGACATTGATGAGAGAAAAGAGGCTGGGAAGTTTCCCGGCTGATTATTTTAATACCATCATTATTGACGAAGCCCATCACTGTATATCTGACAGCTATCAGAGAGTGCTGCAGCATTTTCCGGAAGCACAGGTGTTAGGCGTAACGGCAACGCCAGACCGTGGGGATATGCGGAACCTTGGCGTATATTTTGAATCCCTGGCTTATGAGTACACCCTTCCTAAGGCAATCAAGGAAGGATACCTGTCCCCGATCAAGGCGCTGACAATTCCACTCAAGATCGATATGAGCAACGTTTCTGTACAGGCGGGGGACTTCAAGGCAAGTGAGATTGGTACTGCGCTGGATCCATACCTGGAAGGAATTGCCCAGGAGATGCAGAAATACTGCATGGATAAAAAAACTGTGGTATTTCTGCCGCTGGTAAAGACCAGCCAGAAGTTCCGGGATCTCCTAAATGCTTATGGTTTCCAGGCGGCAGAAGTAAACGGAGACAGCCAGGACAGGGCTGAGGTATTAAAAGATTTTGATGCCGGTAAATACAACGTGTTATGTAATTCCATGCTTCTGACAGAAGGCTGGGACTGCCCGTCAGTTGATTGCATTGTGGTATTAAGACCTACAAAAGTAAGAAGCCTTTACTGCCAGATGGTGGGACGTGGCACAAGACTTTCACCAGAAACAGGAAAAGATCATCTGTTGCTGTTGGATTTCCTTTGGCATACAGAGCGGCATGAACTGTGCCACCCCGCAAGTCTGATCTGTGAGAATGAAGAAGTAGCCCAGAAGATGACGGAGAACCTGGAACGAGAAGCCGGCATAGCTATTGATATTGAAGAGGCGGAAAAGACTGCCTCAGAAGATGTAGTCGCACAGCGTGAGGAATCCCTGGCTAAACAGCTGGCAGAGATGAAAAAACGGAAAAAGAAGCTTGTAGATCCACTGCAGTTCGAGATGTCTATTCAGGCAGAAGACCTGTCCAGTTATGTTCCGTCTTTTGGATGGGAGATGGGACCGCCATCTGACAAACAGAAGCAGACACTGGAAAAGCTGGGAATCATGCCGGATCAGATTGAGAATGCAGGGAAGGCAGCTAAGATTCTTGACCGTTTGGACAAGCGTAGAAATGAGGGGCTTACTACCCCGAAGCAGATCCGCTTCCTGGAGGGCAGGGGATTTAAACATGTGGGGACCTGGCAGTTTAACACAGCCAAGAATTTAATTGACAGGATTGCCGGGAACGGATGGAAGATCCCGAACGACATTGTACCACAGGAATATAAAGGAGCATAAACATGGAGCAGAGGACAAGCCTTACAGAGATAATTGAATACATCGATCCCGGTTCCCTGAACTATCAGGACTGGGTGAATGTCGGAATGGCACTGAAACTGGAAGGCTATCCGGTAAGCGTCTGGGATCAGTGGAGCCAGAAGGACTTTGGACGGTACCATGCCGGAGAATGTGAGAAGAAGTGGAGAAGTTTTTCCGGTTCCTCCTCTCCGGTAACTGGTGGGACTATTGTACAGATGGCAATGGAGCGCGGATGGGTGCCGGAAAAAGGCCATGAACTGGACTGGAACGACAGTATACAGGTAGACAGCGACCGTGTGGTAGTAGATAAGAACTGGCTGGAAGGCAGGGAGATCCAGGAACCAAAGAACTGGAACCCAGCAGGGCAGCTGATCACATATCTGGAAACCCTGTTTGAAGCCGGGGAAAACGTAGGATATGTAACTGGAAGCTGGGAAAAGACAGACGAGAAAGGTACCAGATGGCTTCCGCAAAAGGGAAGCTGGGACCGTACTGCAGGACAGCTGATCGAGCAGCTAAATGCCTGTAAAGGGGATATCGGCTCCGTGCTTGGCGATTACAATCCGGAAGCTGGCGCGTGGATCCGCTTTAACCCACTGGATGGAAACGGCTGTAAAAACGAAAATATAACGGAATACAGGTATGCTCTTGTAGAATCTGATCACATGGAAATCGACCAGCAGAACGCCATCCTACGTGAGCTGGAGCTTCCCATTGCCTGCCTGGTGTATTCCGGAAAGAAAAGCCTTCACGCAATCGTGAGGGTGGATGCAGCGGATTATAGCGAGTATAGGAAGCGCGTTGATTATCTGTATGAAGTCTGCCAGAAGAACGGGATTGATGTAGATACCCAGAACCGGAACCCTTCCAGATTGTCCAGGATGCCAGGTGTAGAACGTGGGGAAAAGAAGCAGTTCATTGTGGATACCAACATAGGAAAATCCTCCTGGAATGAATGGTATGAGTGGATTGAAGGTGTGAATGATGATCTTCCAGAGCCGGAAGGTCTGGAAAGTGTCTGGGATAATCTTCCGGAGCTGTCTCCCTGTCTCATTGACGGGGTGCTCCGTAAAGGGCATAAGATGCTGATCTCTGGACCATCCAAGGCTGGTAAGTCTTTCCTTCAGATTGAACTGTGTATCGCCATAGCAGAGGGCAAGAAGTGGCTGCAGTGGCATTGTGCGCAGGGACGTGTGATGTACGTGAACCTGGAACTTGACCGGGCGAGCTGTCTTCACCGTTTTAAAGATGTATATGAGTCCCTTGGCTATGTCTCAGACAACCTGCAGAACATTGATATCTGGAACCTTCGAGGAAAGTCTGTGCCTATGGATAAGCTTGCACCAAAGCTGATCAGAAGGGCAGCAAAGAAGAATTATGTAGCGATCATTATAGACCCGATTTATAAGGTCATTACTGGTGATGAGAACAGTGCCGATCAGATGGCGAACTTCTGTAACCAGTTCGATAAAGTGTGTACAGAGCTTGGCTGCGCCGTGATCTACTGCCATCACCACAGCAAAGGAAACCAGGGAGGCAAGAAGTCCATGGACCGCGCTTCTGGATCCGGTGTATTTGCCCGTGATCCGGATGCACTTCTGGATTTGATCGAGCTAGAGCCGACAGAGGCATTGATGAAACAGGAAGAAAATAAGGCTGTCTGTGGAACTTGTAAAGCATATCTGGATGCACATTATAAGTGGCAGGATGACCTCTCACAGGACGATCTGTTGAGCAGTGCACAGATGTTGGGTTACTGTGAGGCACACCTGGATAAATGGCAGAAAATAGCCCTGGATAAGCAGATAACGGCTGCGAAAGCGGAAGTACAGGCGCGTACTGCATGGAGAATTGAGGGAACCCTAAGGGAATTTCCGAAGTTCGAACCGGTCAATATGTGGTTCGATTATCCGGTACACAGGATTGATCAGGTGGGAAGCCTGAAAGATCTGCAGTTGGAAGATGATAAGCCAGCATGGGAAAAAGCGTCCCAGAGGCGAAAAGAAAATGCTCAAAAGAACCGTGAGCGTAAGTTAAATGAGTTTGAGATTGCATTCCAGAATATTGAATTTGATGGCCGTGAAATTTCTGCTTCAGAGCTGGCAGAAGCACTTGAAACAAGTGCAAAAGAGTTACTTTCCTGGCTGGGAGAAGGCAAGCGTCAGAAGAAAGAATTGCGGAATAAATTTGAAAAATATTTTGGTGAAGATGGAAAAACATACATCAGGAGAAAGGGTGCGCAGGAGTGCTCACAACCATGATACAGAGTAGTGCGCAGAACCATATTTTTTATAATGATGTTCACGGTGCGCAAAACCATTATTTTTATGGTTGTGAGCAGTGCGCAAAAATGGGGGGTGCGCAACTATATACTACGTATATATGTATGTGCGCACCCCACCTGAGTGCGGGGGTAGGTAGTCGTGCGATAAGCTCACGCACGACGACCACCCACCCCGCACTCAGGTGGGCACCATACTTGATCACCCGAAAAAAGGAGTTGATGATTTTGGAATTTGAATTTTTCATGGCAATGGTTCCGCCGACTGTAACCCATCAGGAAAAACAGGTCAGGGTTGCCGGAGGAAAGCCAGTGTTCTATGAGCCACCGGAATTAAAGGCAGCCAGACAGAAACTGGTGGCATATCTTGGACAGCATGTACCAGATGAACCATATCACTGTGGAGTCAGGCTGATCACAAAGTGGTGCTTCCCCAGGGGAAAACATTTGGATGGTACCTACAGACTTTCCAAACCGGATACGGACAATCTGCAGAAACTATTAAAGGACTGCATGACGAAAGTTGGTTTCTGGGATGATGATGCACTGGTGGCTTCGGAGATCGTGGAAAAGTTCTGGGCGGAAGTCCCTGGGATTTATGTCCGGATCGACAGGCTGCCATGATCTGGCTGACACTCCAGGAACGAAAAGCTCTCTGGGAAGAATATCCAGAAGTACAGGAGCTGTATGAAGAGTACAACGGTATTCTTCCGGAAGATGATGGAGCCTGGGAGAGAGTTGCAGAACATTGTCACCAGATTAGAGAACAATACCAGACGATGCAAGTAGAAGTCGCACTGCAGGATGTAGTGTGGCAGCTGGAATGTCTGGCAAAAAGAAAGAGAGGAGATTAAGCTATGCTACAGGAAATGAAGTTAGAGGACGCATTGAAAAAATTTCTTTAGGGGAAGAAAGTCCTGGTCATGTATGATGAGACCCGTGAAGCTGATAAACCAGAATTTACAGTAGAGCCGCTGGAAGAAATGCTGAAAAGAAATCGCTTCCTGGTTGAAGTACCGGTTGTGGAGAATCCGGATTTTAAAGCGGCTGTGCATCAGATGGTAACACCGGAAAAACTGCTCCCCCAAGAGCCTGTTCGGGAAGAACCAGAGGTAGCGCCTATGGAGAACAATAAAAATCTGACGCGGAAGCCAAGAGGATATACCGGATTTTTACATATCCGCTGTGAACACTGTGGTAAGACAAAGACCTTCTGTGCCAAACATCAGCTTAGTTATTATGGCTGTAAAGAATGCGGCAAGAAGACGGACCTGAAGGATCTGAAACAGGCATTTATCAACTGTGAATGCGGCGGTACGGCAAGATATTTCACAAATGAGACTGCAGAGCTGATCGAGCTGAACTGTATAAACTGCGGTATGCCAGTTGCACTGAAATACAACGCCAAGAAGAAACTGTATGAAACGATAAGGAGCTGAGACTATGGCAGAAAAATATAAAACCTGTAAACACAGTACCGGCAGAGTAGGTGAGCTGATCGTATACGTCCACCCGACCTGTCCGAGGCTGTCAATGATTAAAGGCACCCTGTGCAGCAGTAAGATCCGTTGCAGGGAGTGCAGGAACTGGGAGGCGAGGAAATGATACCAAAATGTAGGGAATGTGAAAATACTGAGTTTCAAGATATGAATGGAAGACCTAATCGCTGGTATTGTAAACACCCAGAAGTAAGGGCGCATGTCAGTTGTCCAGCTGATACATTGATTTGCAAAACAGAGAGGTATTCGACAGAGATAACAATTAAGACAAGTCCTAAGTGGTGTCCGAGGAGGAAAAAATAGATGATAGACGTAATCGTTGCAATGGGTGTTGGCGTGCTGATCGGAGCTTTTGGCGTGATTGCCTGGGCATTAAGTGCCGTAAACAAGGATAGAGGTGAAAAAGATGACAGAGACCAAGCAGGGAAAGGCAACGGACCGGAAAGCCACTGAGGCGGTGAACACGATTAGAATTTACTGTAAAAACAATGACATTCACGACTGCGTATTTAACTGTGCGATACGGCAGGTATGCAGAGGATATTTTCGCAATTTGAACGTACCGATGCTGTGGCCAGAAGTGGAGGTGCCAGATGATTGATGAGAAGAGAGTGCTGCAGGTTGCCAAGGAATTGAGCATGAACCCGGATAAGGCCAGGAAGCTCCTGGAGGATGCCAGATCAGAACCGGCAATCCTGGCACAGGTACATAGATACGAACTGCTTGTGGGAGGTGATAGAGGTGGACAAGACGGTGCTGGAGCAGTATGTGGAGCTAAAGGAAGAAATCAAAGACCTACATAACCGCATAGACCGGGACAGGCGCAGGCTGGTCAAGATCGAGAATGAGGGTGTGGTTTCTGATACCGTGAAGGGAACCAGAAAGGATGGAACCTTCGGTCCGATCAAGATAACCGGCTATCCTTTTCCAGAAGTTGATCAGGTGAAGGGTATGATCAAAAAGCGGGTAACAAAGCTTCACATACTGGAAGATGAACTGCAGGACGCACTGAATGCAGTAGATGATTTTATCCGGGAAATCCCACAAAGCGATCTGAGAATGATGTTTCGTTTTTATTACCTGGATGACATGACATGGGTGGCGGTAGCAGCAAATATGAACAGCCGGTTTCCAAAACGGAAATATACAGAAGACAGCTGCAGAAAGCGTCATGACCGATATCTTGAAAAAATATTATAAAATTTTCAAAATGTCCGGTCATGTCCGCTTCGGCTATGGTAGTATGTATACTGGGATTGACGAAAAGATTTCATTAAGCTCCTTATTAAGTGATTGCCAGGTGTCACAGCCTGGCAGTTGATTCTGGCAGATATCAGCCAGGGAATTGCTGAGGCCACAGCAGAGCCGAAATGATATTACAGTGCAGGCTGACACATTGGTACGCGGTTCGACTCCGTGTTGTATGAGTCCGGGGCAGTCATGTGTGAGGGAGCTCACTGCACTACCGGAACACCTCCCCGATCGGGAGGGAGCATGAGCCGTTCATCCGAGCCGCAGGTTCGAGTCCTGGTGTTCCGATTGCTTCGAGAGAAGCAATTCTTAGAAAGACATCTGACTAATAATGGTTAGGTGTCTTTTTGCATGACATTAATTCAGAAATAAAGAAATTTCAGCCTTTTTAACTTTACAAAACTATAAATTGATGTTATAGTTAAAAATGAAAAAAAAAAAGTTAAAAGGAGGCATCTATGAGTTTTACTAAAGAGAAAAAAGAAAAAATAAAAAGATACATTTTGGAAAAAGTAGACAATTCCCAGAATGATATTGCAAAGAGAACTGCAGAAGCCTTTCAGATATCGTTAAATACAGTGTATCGTTATATTAGAGAACTCGAAGCAAACAAAATAATAAAAAAGAGAGATTCTAACAATAAAAAGTACGAGCTAATCAAGGAAACTCATAATTATGTTTATGATCGTAGAGAAACTCCAGACCTTCAGGAAGATGTTGTTTATGATTTATGTATAAAAGAATATGTTGAAAAATTACCATTAAATGTTCAAAAAATATGGCAATATTCTTTTATGGAAATGATGAATAATGCAATTGATCATTCTGAATCTGATATTATTTTAATAAGAGTTATCCAGGATTACATGAATACTATGATTCTTATTGCAGACCAGGGAGTTGGAATCTTCAGAAAGATTAGAGATTATTATAATTTTCCAACATTAGATGATGCTGTGGGGGAACTGTTTAAGGGAAAACTTACAACAGATACACAGAAACATTCTGGAGAAGGAATATTTTTTACTTCTAGGGTTTTGGACACATTTGCTGCTTTTTCTGATGGAAAAATATTTACACATGATAAATATAATGAAATTTTGCAAGATGCAGATGAAGTAGAGTCGTTGAGCAAACAAAAAGATAGTAGGGGAACTATTATTCTTATGAGTTTGTCAAATTATAGTAAAAAAATTTTGAGAGAGGTGTTTAATATGTTTTCTGATGTTGATGGAGGATTTACAAAAACGCATGTTCCAATCAAAAATATTTTTGACACTTATCCTGTATCGAGATCTCAAGCAAAAAGACTATGTAACAGATTTGAAAAATTTAAAGTGGTAGAATTGGATTTTGCTGATGTTGAAGAAATTGGACAGGGATTTGCGCATGAGATATTTGTTGTTTTTCAGAAAAATCATGCTGACATTAAAATTGTGCCGGTAAACACTAATTTAGAGGTGGAAAAAATGATAAATCATGTAAAAAATACAGAAGAAAATAACTAAAAACATGTATTACCAACAAAGGCAGCTCCCCGGAGCTGCTTTTTCTATGCCAATTTTCGTACAGCGTGCACAGCACCAGCCGTTATTTCTTGCATACGGTCACCTCCTTTCATGATTGACGGCGGCAATCGGCTGTCGTGGATGGTGCTGGCAGGACTGTATTTTATTATATTTTTGAAAGAAGGTGAGCCTGAGTGACAAAAAAACAGAAGAGATTTGTGGAAGAGTATCTGATTGACCTGAATGCTACCCAGGCCGCCATAAGAGCCGGATACAAGGCGAAAAATGGTCAGAGAGCCTCTGAAATCGGACATGAGCTACTCCAGAAAACCCAAGTTTCAGAAGCAATCTCAGAGGCAATCGCAGAAAGATCCAAAAGAACCGGAATAAATGCTGACCGTGTTCTTCTGGAACTGGCCAGAATTGCGTTTGTAAATGCAGATGATGTGATCAATGCAAAAGACGCAACGCTAAAAGAAGATGCCTCCAGGGACGATCTGGCAGCTATACAGTCTGTGAAAGTAAAATCCTTTGGAGAAGATGGCATAGAAAGAGAAATCAAGCTTGCAGACAAACTGAAAGCCCTGGATATGCTTGGACGCCATCTGGCAATGTGGAATGACAAGCTTCAGCTCAGCGGTATGGAAGAAGAAAAATCAAAACTGGACAGCTTGATCAAGCAGATCAGCGGAGGCGGATAATGAGCAGCATGGATCTTGTGCTGTCTGAAAAATACAAAGCATTTTTGAAATGCCAGACACCGGTGGAGTTCCTGGAAGGTACCACGGCAGCAGGAAAGACTACAGTAGGAATTTTTAAGTTCATGCTGAAGGTAGCCCAGAGCCCGAAAAAGCTTCATATCCTGGCAGCAGACGACACTGGAACAGCAGAGAAAAACATTATCAACAAAGACCTTGGAATCCTGGACGATTTCGGAAGCCTGGTAGAGTACAACGGATCCGGCACCAAGGATGACAAGATCCCGCATATTCTTTTTCATACTTCATCCGGGGACAAAACCATATACGTTTTGGGATATGGAAACAAGAAGAAATGGAAGAAAGCCCTTGGCGGTCAGTATGGATGTCTGTACATCGATGAGATCAACACGGCAGATATTGATTTTGTGCGAGAAGCTTCCATGCGCTGTGATTACCTCATGGCAACCTTAAACCCGGATGATCCGAGCCTGGATGTGTATAAAGAGTATATCAACTGCAGCCGCCCGCTTCCTGAATGGGAAGAGGACACGCCACAGGAGATTAAAGACGAATTAAAGGAAGAACCAAAACCCGGCTGGGTTCACTGGTTCTTTTCTTTTGACGATAATGCAGGGCTTCCGGAAGAAAAGAAAGATCAGATCATCCGGAACACCCCGAAAGGAACAAAGATCTATAAGAACAAGATCTTAGGCCTCAGAGGAAAAGCAACCGGCCTTGTGTTCAGCATCTTCCTGCGCCAGCGGCATGTCCGCACAAAGGAATGGGCAAAACAATTTGTACAAAGACCGGGAGAACCAAAGAAACACGAAATTTTCATGTGGTTTTCGGCAGCAGTCGATACCTCATACTCCCAGAAATCCCCGGACACAATTGCTTTTTCCTATCTTGGGATTACAAACAAAGGAAAATGCATCGTTCTGGATGAAAAAGTTTACAGCAATGCAGAACTGGACATCCCCCTGGCTCCTTCAGATACAGTAAAGAATTTGATTGATTTCCTTGACCGCAACAAGAAGGAGTGGGGACTTGCACGAAACGTATTCCTGGACAGCGCCGATCAGGCAACCATGCAGGAATGGAACAAGTATAAGCGAAGAAATGGCTGCATTTATACACTTAACGATGCATGGAAGAAGATGGAGATTATCGATCGTATCAATGCGCAGCTTGGATGGATGGCATTTGATGACCAGACAGGCATTGAGCCATGTTTTTATGTACTCGATACCTGTTCGACTTACATTCATGAGATGGAAACATACAGTTGGAAAGAAGATAAAGACAATACACCAGAAGATGGGCATGACCATATGGTTAACTCTGTGCAATACGCATGGATCCCATACCAGGGCAAGATTTACAAGAGGTGATAATTATGAACTGGCTTCAGAATTTTATTGCACGGCTATTCCGGATAGAACCTGCAAGAGACAGGGTGATTACAATCAGAGAAGCTCATACCTTCCGTGAGAACGTGATCCAGAACAAGCTGTGGTATCTGGGAGATGGAGTTACCCTGGAACAGTACTTTAAAAAGACTGCAAAATGGGATGTGGAGAAAGCCCGCTTCTGGGCAGCCACAGCGCAGGGAAATGTAAGAAAGATACACAGCGGAATTGTTGGAACTGTAGTAGACAGATATAAAGACATTGTGCTGGCTGATCTGGACGCTGTTGATTTTGGCGAGAATATGGACATTCTGGAAGAAAGATGGAATGAAATCTTTGAGGGGAGTAAGCTGAACGATGTGATTGGAGATGCTATCGTTGGAGCGTTATCTTCCGGAGATGGAGCCTTTAAGATCACGGCGGATGAGTGCAGCCCTTACCCTATTGTGGAATTTTACGATGCAGAGGATGTGGAATATGTATATATCCATTCGACGCTGCGGGAAATCAAGTTCTACACAACCTACAGAAATCGGAACAAAGATTACAGGCTGCAGGAAACCTATGGATATGGCTATGTAAGATACAAGCTTTACGATGATGCCGGAAAAGAAGCCCCATTACAGTTTCTTCCGGAAACAGCCCATTTGATTGATTTTGGATTCGATGAAAGCCTGATTTTGGCGGTGCCACTTAAAATTCTTACATCCACCAGATATAAGAACAGAGGAAAAGCCCTTTTTGAAGGAAAGACAGATGTGCTGGATGGACTGGATGAAACGATCAGTCAGTGGATGGACGCAATCAGAATGGGCAGGATCAAGCGTTATATTCCGCAAAATCTGATTCCGAGGGATGAGGAAACCGGGGAGCTGCTTCCGGCTAATCCATTTGACAATGACTTTATTGCCATTGGGGACGATATGGGAGAGAATGCCAGCCACCAGGTGGAAATCTCACAGCCTCAGATATCCTACGAAGCTTACGTAAACAGCTACGCCAATTTCCTTGATATGGCCCTTCAGGGAATCATATCACCATCCACACTGGGAATTGATCTGAAGAAAACAGATAATGCAGAATCACAGAGGGAGAAAGAAAAGGTTACCCTTCATGTGAGAGGGAAGATAGTAGACGCTTTGAACAGTACATTGCCGGAACTGTTCAAGACAATCCTGCAGTGTGACGATATTATGAACGGGAACAATCCGGGAGAGTATGAAATATCCGTGAAGTTTGGAGAGTATGCATCCCCAGACTTTGGAACAACTGTGGAAACTGTAGGAAAAGCTAAACAGTACGGAGTTATGAGCCTTGAAACTTCTGTGGATCAGCTGTACGGAGATACCTGGACAGATGAGGAAAAGGAAGCAGAAGTAGAACGTCTGAAACTGGAACAGGGAGTGCAGGATCTGGAAGAGCCGGGGCTTACCATGAAAGCAGGAGAATTTGAAACAAGTCTGGAAGAAGGTGAGAATGATGAAGGTAAAAGTAGGACCACGGATCTACAGGATGAACCGAAAGGAGTGCCAGGAGTTTCTGGAAGTAGCAAAAGAGCAGGTACCGATGGGCGTGTACGCTCTGAAAAAGAATGATTATGCTGAGCTTAGAAATGATGCCTGTACAAGCAAAACAAAGCTGAAGGACATGATCCGAATATTCAAAAGCCAGGGCTTTAAGGTATATGCAAACGGGAGGTGATCCAGATGAATGTTCCAGGATTTACACTGTTGCTCCAGGAATTCTGTAGTTATTGTCCAGACTTTGAACCAGAAGTGGAGAAGATAGATTGCTCAAGCCTTACAGAACAGGTCAAATATTGTACAAATATTCGTTGTACGCAAAGGGCGAGATGTGCAAGACTTGCTACAAACATTCGAAAGCAGGTAATCACAGATGCCTAAGCTTAACACCGTCTACGACATTGGAGCTGCTTTTGAAGCCATAGAAAATGAGCTTATATCTTCCATGATCCGCAATATGCGCCGGCACAAGCTGGAAGAGATCGATGAAGACAAACAATGGACCATGTGGCAGGCACTGCAGCTGAAATCCCTGGAAAAGTACAAGAAGGACAACCAGAAGAAGCATGGCAAGCAGTTCAAGGATATCAATGCGCAGATCAAAACACTGATAACCATGTCCAGATCTGAAGGCGAGATGGCACAGGAGATTGCGATCCTGGAAGCTATCAGAAATGGTTTTCCTGCCAAACGTATTGCCAAGGGGGCAGCTGCTGAATTTTTCAAGTTGAATGACAGAAAACTGGAAGCGTTAATCAAAGCAACCATGGATGATATGGAACAGGCGGAAATTGCTGTCCTTCGAATGGCAAATGACCAGTACCGTAAAGTGATTTACAATGCCCAGGTATACGCGAACACCGGAGCCGGCACCTATGAGAAAGCTGTGGATATGGCTACAGAGGATTTTGTAAAGGCTGGCTTGAATTGTGTGCAGTATGCAAACGGCGCAAGGCATACACTTGCTGATTATGCGGATATGGCAATCAGAACAGCCAGCAAAAGGGCATACCTGCAAGGAGAAGGTCAGAAGCGCCAGGAATGGGGAATATCTACAGTGATTATGAATAAGCGCGGAAATCCCTGTCCGAAATGCTTGCCTTTTGTGGGAAAGGTGCTGATTGATGATGTGTGGAGCAATGGTCCGAAAGATGGAAAGTCACCTGTGACCGGAATCAAATATCCATTTATGAGCAGTGCCATAGCTGCAGGCCTGTACCATCCGCGCTGCAAAGATAGCCACACTACATATTTCGAAGGCATCAGCACCCCGCCAGAGAAGAACAGGTATACCAAAGCAGAGCTGAATGAACTGGTGCGGAAACAGGAACAGGAAAGCCGGCAGCAGTATGCAAAGAGGCAGGAAAAGAAGTTTGGTAGGTTGGCAGATTTTTCCCTGGATCCGGAGAATAAAAAGAAGTATGAGCAGAAACAAAAAGAGTGGAAATCCGTTGCAAATGAAGCGGACTCTGCTATAATGATATCAGGAGCCAGAATCACAGATATATTCAGTGAAGAGGCAGAAAACTTTGCAGAGATGTACTACAAAGAGATCAGGAGTTTTTCTACTGACGCGAAGAAGATTGCTGAAAATCTGGGAAAAGAAGAATCTGATATAGCAAAGATAAAAGCATATCTTTTTGAAGATGAATCGTTGTTTGATCCGGATTTAAAGGCATACCGCAGATTTGATCCTGATTGTGCCATAGCTCAGAGTTGGCAACGGCTTATGACAGGAAAAGACATTAAGCCGCATGACCGCACTTTAATAGAGCAAGAGCTCCTTGAAATGAAAATAAAAAGAGAAAATCCTAGTATGGAGCACCGGAAAGCACATGAGCTGGCCACTGAAAAAATTGATTACCCGAAGGAGGCGTTAGAATATTATGGTAATCTTGAAAAACATAAAAAAGACAAATAATATGATTTCTGCCGACTATTACCCAGAGGGGAAAGAACCCAAAGGTTTTATGAGAATTGAGGATGGAAAAGTTATAGAGCATGAAAATGCAAGCTCTTTTGCAGCGCCGCATGTCCGAAACGAGTTGAAGCGCTTAGCAAGAATGGATAATCCACCAGTAGAAAAGACAGTATTATGGTACTAGATGCCGCTAGTTAAAAAAGACTATCCCGATTATAAATGGAGGTAGTGGCATGAACAAGGCAGGGGAATTGTTTCAAAGAATTAAAAAAATGAGAAATGGCGAAGAAGTAGGCTGTAGTCATTGCAAAAAAGGAGTAATGGTTCCTATAGGCGATTATAAAACAACAAAATGTTTTCGTTGCAATAATTGCGGAACACGATTAAACATGGACTAATACCACCAGTCAGAAAATGACCGGTGGTATTTTATTACCTGAAAATATCAATACAGTTATTAAAACAATGATAGCACGCCATAAGACGTGTTATTTTTGTACTTATTTTTAAGAAAGAGAGGATGAAGAAAATGAAAAAATTATTTATCAGCCAGCCTATGAGAGGAAAATCAGATGAAGAGATACTAAAGGAAAGAGAAAAAGCAATCAAGAGCGCAGAAAAGCAGATGGATGAACCTGTAGAAGTGATTGATTCTTTCTTTCAGTCGGCACCGACAGATGCAAGACCTCTTTGGTATCTTGGAGAATCATTGAAATTATTGGCTACAGCAGATGTTGCTTATTTTGCTAAAGGCTGGGAGAAAGCCAGAGGATGCAAAATTGAGCATACTTGCGCTGTAGAGTACGGAATCCCGACAATTGAAGATTGCAGAAAGGAATAGACAACATAGGACATGAAGAATTTTTGAGATTATGTAAAGCAAAAGTTGCGGAGTACACCAATAGTCACATGGATGTTACAGACCGGCAGCAGGTGACTGTACATGATGTGTATGTGGTATGGAGCTGTAAGACTTTGCAGAATAACAAGGCATTGCTTAGCACTACAGTACCAGATGGCATGTACTATGAGCCGACATATAACGGCGATAAGAATGAACTGTATATGGATGCCTATAAGAAGTTTGAAAACAGAAGTTTCAAAATGTAGGAGGAAGAAAATGAAAAGAAGAGCAACCAAAAGAATTGCAGTATTAATGACACTGGTAATCTTGACATGTTTTTGTGCTACTGGTTGCACAGAAGCTGATCAGGTGAGTGCGAATATTTCACAGGAGGCAGATAACTTCAACGTAACTAGAAAACTTACTGTTTTGAATGCCAGAACAGATACAATCCTGTTGGAATTGACTGGAACATTTGCACTGAAGAATAACTCTTCAAGAGAACTGGAAGTAATTATTGAGACCGCAGAAGGAAAGTACCAGAAAGACTATGTTTATTTGAATGACTATACCATGTATGTAGTTGAAGACATTTCTGGATCGGATGTGGATAAGTACCATTATGAGATTAATTTCCTTCCGCAGTGGGGACTTAAAGTCACACACAATGATTAAATTTGCGCCGGCACAAATAGGGGGGAAAGACAATGAAAACTGTAGTAATTGAAGGTAAGGATCTGCTGTTCACACTTTTTAAACTTGCATTTTATATTTGGATAGAGATGTGGAATGTGAGAATTTTGCTGGTAGCAGTTAAGATGGTGATTGCTGTAGGTGGATATTCAACTTATTTGGCGGTAATTTTAGTTTCAGCTTATGGGATTTGTTCTGCTTACAGAGGGTTAAAAAAGACAGTTGCTAAAACAATAAGGAGGTGGTTATTTGAAGGTGATAGTGCAGCATAATTTCCGCGACAAAGAAAATGCTCTGGTTCTTCGTACAGCCGGGGAAGAACTGGAAGTGTCCCGGAAAAGAGCAGAGCATCTTGCAAATCTGCAGTTGGTAAAGACCGTTGAAGATCAGAAAGGCGGTGATCCAAAATCTCCCAGTAAGGCTGAGGGTTAGAAGCCTTATTTTTATGCCCGGAATGGCGTGAAACTACCAGAAAGGAGAAAGACATGACACAGGAACAGTTTGAGGCTCTGGGTATTGAAAAGAGCCTTGCAAAAAAAGCAGCAGATGAATCCAAGAAAGAACTGGAAGGATATGTTGCCAAAGAAACCTATGACACAACCGAACAGCAGCGAAAGCAGCTGGAAACAACAGTGAATGATTATAAAACCCAGTTGGATACTTTAAAGACATCAGCAGGGGATAATGAAGCACTGAAACAGCAGATTGCAGATCTTCAGGAACAGAACCGCCAGAAAGACACAGAACACCAGAATGAGCTGAAGGCTCTTAAGCTTACCAATGCGATTAAAATGGCTATTTCTTCTACTGCACAGGATAGCGATCTGGTTGCCGGCCTGGTGGATCGTAATAAGCTGATTCTTGGGGAAGATGGAAAAGTGACCGGGCTGGAAGAACAGGTGAAAGCTTTAAAAGAAAGCAAACCATTCCTGTTTAAACAGGAACAGCAGACAGGAAAGGGAAAGAAAGGATTCTTCCCGCTGGGAGCGCCAAAAGCTGAGCCAGGAGGCGAAGAAGGCCATGTGTCAATGAAGGAAGCGATTGCGGCAAAATTGAACTTGGGTTCAGAAGGGAAAGGTGAATAATTATGGCAATTACATTAGAAGAAGCTAAGAAAAACGTCCAGGATGATCTGCAGATGGGCGTTATTGATGAATTTCAGAAATCAAATTATATCTTGGAACACATTCCATTTGACGATGCAGTATCTCCTACCGGTGGAGGGGCTACACCAAGCTACAGCTACACACGATTGAAAACACAGCCGACAGCTGCATTTCGTGAGATCAATAAAGAATATGCACCATCTGAGGTAACCAAGGAACGCCACACGGTTGAAATCAAAGTGTTTGGTGGAGCTTATGAGATTGACCGAGTTATTGCGAATATGGGCGGTATCGTAAGCGAAGTGGAGCTGCAGCAGGCACAGAAGATCAAAGCAGCTCAGGCACTTTTCAATGATACCTTTATCAATGGTGATACAGGGGTTGATTCCAAATGCTTTGACGGACTGGATAAGGCACTTACAGGAAGCTCTACGGAATACAATGCAGATGGAGTGATCGATCTGTCCACTTCCGAGCTGGTTACCAAAAACTATCAGTACTTCCTGGATATGCTGGATGAGTTCCTTGGCGGTCTGGATGGTACTCCCACATTCATTGGAGGAAACAACAAACTGATTTCTAAACTGAGAGCTTGCGCGAGACGTGCCAGCATGTATCAGGTAACAAAGGATAACTGGGGAAATCAGGTAGAGAGCTATGGCGGCATTCCTTTTGTTGACCTGAAGACCAAACCGGGTACGAATGATGAAGTAGTACCGATTGAATCCTTAGATGGAAAAACATCCCTGTATGTTGCCAGACTTGCAATGGATGGACTCCATGCAGTGTCTTTCGCAGGAGTAGCACCTGTACAGACCTGGCTCCCGGACTTTTCAACTGCTGGAGCAGTGAAGAAAGGTGAGGTTGAAATGAACGCAGCTATTGCACTGAAGACTTCCAAGGCGGCAGGTGTATTCAGGGGAATCAAAGTAAAATAGGAGGCGAAGAATGAAGATCAAAAGTCCAAATAAAGATTACACAGGTGTTTCCGCTTCTGTTCCTTTCTGTAACGGCGTAGGAGAAACAGAAGATCCTTATCTGATCCAGTGGTTCAAAGACCATGGATACGAGGTAGAAGAAACTCCGGAGAAAGCTTCTAAAGAAGCAGTAGAGAAAGAGGAAAAGCCTGCAAAAGAAAAGAACACTTTGAAATGAGGTGAGCGGTTATGAGCTACGAACCATATGCAACCCCAGAATACTATACGGATACTTACGGCGGAACCCTGATTTTAGAAAATGACATTGAGAGAGCTCTGCAGATTGCGTCTCGGCACATTGATTCCCTGACCTACAACCGGATTGTAGGTCGGGGATTTTCCAGCCTGACACAGTTTCAGCGGGATATCATTCAGGATGTTGTCTGCCAGCAGGCAGACTTTGAAACCGAGAATGCGGACGAGATCAATTCTATACTTTCAAGCTACAGCATCAATGGTGTATCCGCCCAGTTTGGCAGCAGCTGGAACGTATTCACAGACAAAGGTGTGGCGATGAAAAGAGATCTGTATGCACTGTTGTGTCAGACAGGGCTGTGCTGCAGATTAGCGAGGTGAGCTATGAAATATCCATGTTTAGTACCCAAAAGGCTTTGCAGGACGGATATCAGCTTAGTGATGGAACAGGAAGGGCGGGATAAATACGGGGAGCCTCTTCCGTGTTTTGAATATTCCGGGAAATGCAATTACCAGGACAAAGCAAAGACGATCTTCACAGCTGACAAGAAAATGGTTCAGATTACCGGATCCGCATTATTCCCGGGAGATATCTGCCCGGAGCTTCCGGTAATATCAGGTGGTACAGTAACCATATTTGGTGTCAAGAGAAAGATCCAGGAAGCCAGGAAAGCCAGAAATCCGGACGGTACCGTAAATTACACGGAGGTGCTTCTGATATGATCAAGGTCAATTCGACTGTTAAACTTAACTTTCCAAAGATCAATCAGCTGACACGGGCACAGGTGGCAGCCCTGGAGCAGACTGCAGAAGATTTACATACAGAAGTTGAGCAGGCACAGGTGTTTCCAAGAGATACCGGTGCTTTGCAGAATGAGAGTACTTTTGTAGATACATCTGAAAGCAGTCACGGAAAAGCAAGTATCATATCCAGTACGCCTTATGCCAGACGCCTGTATTTTCATCCGGAATTTCATTTTAAGAAGGAGGAAAACCCGAATGCAAAAGGCAAATGGTACGAGGACTGGCTTCCAGGTGGAAAAAATGCTGATTTTGCAGTGGAAGCATTCAAAGAAAACTATAGGAGGCTGGCTGGTTTATGACGTTATCAGATATCAGTGATTATATTAAGACACTCACACAGAGGGCTGTGTATATTGGTCCAATTCCGGATAAACCGGAAAAAATAGTTGGGGTTTATAACAGTAAACACCAGCACGAATACAAGGTGGCAATCGGAGGCCCTCAGCTGGAATCCTATGGCACGAAATACGTCACTTTACTAGTACACTGGAATAAATCCCAGCGCGAGACCGAAAAAGCCGGAAAAGCCTTATTTGAAGCTGTCAGAGCCACCAGAAATGCAACTGTAAACCATGAAACTATTAAATTTGTCCTGCCAGTCTATGATCTTCAGGATATAGGCGTAGATGATTCCGGTATCTATGAGATGGTTATAGAACTGGCTGTGATTTTTGAAAAGAAAGGAAATAAGGATGAAGAATAAAATTGTGATGAACCTTCAGCTGTTCGCAGGTTCCAAGTCTGGCGTATATCCATGCTACGAGAACCAGTTCCAGATAGACACAGCATCAGGCGGCACTGCTTCACTGAAAAATATTGCAGACTGTGTAACCTTTTCCGTATCTTTTGACAATGGAGTGGAAGAGTGGAACCCATTTGACACAGAAGGATGGACCAGACGTTTAATGACATCCAAGAGTATTACAATTTCGGTAACTGCAAAACGTAATGTCGGGGATGCCGGAAATGATTTTGTTGCAGGACTGGCATGGAAGAACGGAAGAAATGCGGAAGCTGATACACAGTGGACTTTCCCGGATGGTACTGTTGTGAAGTTTACAAAATCAGTTATCAATGTGAAGAATGTTGGATCCGGAGATTCCACAGCTGTAGCACCTCTTGAATTCGATATTATGAGCAATGGAAAACCGGAGATTACACCAGCCGCATAGTAAATACGGCTTTTAGCAAGAAAAAGGAGAAAACAAATGGCAAAATGTATTGATATTACAGAGAAATTAAGCTTTGATAAAAATCCTGCCCTGATTATCAAGGGCAGAAAATTCATAGTAAATGCAGATGCGGGCACTATGCTTGAAATCATGGGATTGTTTAAAGAAGGCTCTTCTGATACAGAAACGACAGTTGCGGCCTATGAAAAACTGTTCAGCGAAAAAGACCGTAATGAGATTAAAAAAATGCGTCTGCCATTCAAAGATCTTATGATCGTTATCCAGACCGCAATGGAACTGATCCAGGGAGAAGAAGACCAGGGAGAGCAGTAACCCGTACTATGATCTGATAGATGATTTTGATCTGATCGTATCATCGTTTCAATCACAGTACGGGTTACGTCTTTCTAAGGAAATTCCAGCAGGGATGCCCTGGGACGAGTTTTCGGATCTTCTATCCGGAATAGGCCCGGATACAGCCCTTGGCAGGATCGTAGCAATCCGAGCAGAAGAGGATGAAGAGATCTTGAAGCATTTCACCCCGGAACAGCGCCGGATCCGCCGCGAATGGAGAAATAAACAAGCTATGAAGGTTTCAGAGGAAGACAGAGATAAATTCCTGGAGGTCATGAAACAGGCATTTATTGATATGGCAGGAGGAGCGAATGGATAAAAACAAGGTAAAATGCCCCTTCTGCGGACACGAACAGAAGATACAGTACACCCCGGATGCCAAATGCCGGGGCGTTTTCATCCGGTGCCAAGGGCGCCATTGTAAAAAAGAATTTGAAATAAAGATTAACCAGGACAAGTAGTGCCATGTGTCGATGTCCTCATGATAGAGGAAGGTGGCATATATGGCAACAAGTGTTGGGCAGATCGGGCTTGACCTGGTCGTTAATCAGAATCGGTTTCAGTCGCAGATGCGTGGCATTGAATCTCTGGCAAAGAAAGCCGGTGCAACTCTTGCAGCAGCGTTTGGCGTTAAAAAGCTGATAGATTTTGGAAAGTCGTGCCTGGAGCTTGGCTCAGATCTGGCAGAGGTTCAGAATGTTGTAGACGTTACATTCCCGAACATGACCACACAGGTTGATAAATTTGCCAAAAGTGCAGCCCAGAGCTTTGGACTTTCTGAGACCATGGCAAAGCAGTTCACCGGTACCTTCGGGGCAATGGCGAAAGCCTTTGGATTTTCCGAGGAACAGGCTTATAACATGGGCTCCAGCCTTACCAAGCTGGCAGGTGATGTGGCGTCTTTCTATAATCTGTCACAGGATGAAGCTTACACCAAGCTGAAATCCGTTTTCACAGGCGAAACGGAATCTTTAAAAGATCTTGGCGTAGTCATGACTCAGACCGCCCTTGACAGTTATGCTTTGGCGAACGGTTTCGGGAAGACAACGGCGAAGATGTCAGAAGCCGAAAAGGTAGCGTTAAGGTATTCCTTCGTACAAAACCAGTTGGCAGCAGCCCAAGGGGACTTTGCAAGGACCTCAGGATCCTGGGCAAACCAGGTAAGGATCCTTACTCTGCAGTTTGACTCCCTGAAGGCTACAATTGGCCAGGGACTGATAAATATTTTCACTCCGGTTATCAGAGTGATCAACACGGTAATTGGAAAGCTGATTACTCTGGCAAACGCCTTTAAATCGTTTACGGAGCTGATTACCGGTCAGAAATCCAGCAACAGTGCTTCTGGACAGATTTCAGCTATTGGAAGTGCGGCAGCAGGCGCAAGTGCAGGAATGGACGATGCAGCCAGTTCAGCAGATAATCTTTCCAGTGCTAATAATGGCGTTGCCAAATCCGCCAAGAAAGCAGCTGAGAAAATGCGCACCCTCATGGGCTTCGACCAGATTAATAAGCTGGACAGCCAGACAGACACCGACAGTTCAACTCCATCCACCGGAAGCGGAACAGGAGTCAGTGGAACTGGTGTTGATTTCGGAAATTTGACACAAGGTGAGACTGTAATTGATAAGACAGATAAGAAAATGTCTGCCTTATTAAAACGAAGTAAAGAATTGGCTGCAATATTCAAAAAAGGGTTCAAAATAGGGTTTGGAGATTCCCAAAAAAGAATAAATACCATTACTGCAGGAATTAAAGATATTGGAAAAAATCTGAAAGAGATTTTTACAGACACTTCCGTAATAACTGCGGCAGATGGATGCGCCAATGCCATTGCGCTTTCCTTTGGGAAAATCAATGGGGCAATGACAAGTGTTGGGTTGACAATCGGGGCAAACCTGATAGGGGGATTTGCTCAATACCTTGCTAAAAACAGTTCTTATATACGTGAAAAATTAGTTTCTCTTTTTAATATTACTTCAGACATTGCGCTGCTTACAGGAGATTTTTGGACAGCTTTTGCAGACATATTTTCTATCTTTGCAGGACCAGAAGGACAGGGAATTACTGCAGATATTATTGGAATATTTGCAGATGGATTCCTGGGAGCGATAAATGTTGGGGCTCAGTTTATAAAGGATATTGAAACTATTGTAGTCACTCCCGTTGTGGAAAATACACAGAAGATTAAAGAGACAATCGAAGGGCTTCTTGTACCAATCCAAATTGTTCTTGATACCTTGCACCAGTCGGTTGTTGATACATTCTCCAAGATATCAGAAGTGTACGCTACCTATGTCAGTCCATTTATAACTTCGGTAGCTGAGGGGATTTCCAGTATCTTAGGAATTTTCCTGGATGGATGGAACACATATATTTCTCCTGTACTGGATTATCTGGCAGAGAAATTTTCGCTAGTATGGCAGGAACACATTCAGCCAGCATTGGATGGAATTATTATTCTGGTTGGAAAAGTATTTGAAAATCTTCAGACACTCTGGGAAACGCTGCTTCAGCCATTGATTGAATGGGTAATCGAAAACATCATGCCGGTTATCGGTCCAATATTACAAGGGGTAGGCGATTTATTTCTGAATTTACTTGCGGTAGCGGGAGATGTGATAAGCGGAATAACAAAAGTATTAGGTGGATTTATTGATTTCTGTACGGGAGCTTTTTCCGGTGACTTTTCAAAATGTTTCCAGGGATTAAATGAAATTCTGGATGGCTTTAAGCAGATTGCAAGTTCCGTTTTTAAGTTTTTACAGGATAATGTATTTAAGCCATTAGACGATTTTATTGAAAATGTATTTGCAACAGACTGGTCAAAACATTTTGGAGTCTTGGGAGGCGTGCTAAACGGATTTTTTAAAAGCGGACAGGATACTATCAGAGATATCCGTAAAGTTTTTGAGGGATTCAACGAATTTATCTCTGGTGTGTTTTCTGGGGACTGGGAAAAAGCCTGGAATGGAATCAATGATATTTTTGTTGGTGTGTTTAATGGCTTAGCAGATATTGCCAAAACACCCATCAATGCTATTATTGGTGGATTTAACAGTGTTTTGGGACTTGTAAATGGCCTTATTAACAAAGTGAATAATATTCGTTTTAAAATCACAGTCCCGGATTGGATTCCCGGAATTGGAGGTTCCTGGTGGGGTTTTAATGGATTTAATATTCCAACTATAGGAACAATTCCAATGCTTGCTAACGGTGGTTTTGTAAAAGCCAACACGCCTCAGCTTGCGATGATTGGTGATAATCGGCACCAAGGGGAGATTGTTTCTCCAGAGGACAAGCTTCAGGAGATGGCGTTAAAGGCAGCTTCCATGGCAGGTGGAAATATTTCCCGGGAAGAATTGGAAAGCATTATTAACCGTGCGGTTATGAGGATTGTAGCGGCACTTTCTGAGCTAGGTTTCTATATGGATTCCAATCAGGTTGCAACGGCTGTCAGAAATGCGCAGGCAGCAAACGACACCAGATATAATACGGTGGAGGTGAGATAAATGGCTGATGTTTTTACTGATGGTTCCAGCAAAAAGAAAATCCTGTGGTCCGGGAGCGTAGTACTCCCGGCTCCTGTGTCGTTAAGCGTGAACGACGAACTGATCTGGACATCTGATACAGGACGAACTCTTTCAGGACGTATGGTTGGAGATGTAATTGCTGAAAAGAAAAATTTATCAATCAAGTGGGGATTTCTTACAGAAGGATCTGTAAAACTGATAAAGAACACGCTTGTTGCCGGATATTTCCCTTTTTCTTTCCATGATTGCGGTGTAGACATCACGATAGAATCATATCGGGGAACACTGAGTAAGGAACACCTGGGAGACATTGGAGACGGGGAATATTGGTATAAGTCGGTATCTGTAGATATTATTCAGAGGTAGCAGAATGATTAACGCATCAAATGTCTATAAAGAGGCAATCAAGAAAAATAGAATATTACATCATAGAGTAGAAATTCAGTTTCAGGATGGCAGTTCCAAAACGGTAGAGGATATGGAACTGCTTTTATTTCAGATTTTGGATAATACGTCTGGGCAGAACAGCTTTGACCTTGGCTCCGCCATTGCCAAGCAATTGAATATAAAACTGAGTAATATCGATGGCAAATTTACTGGCGTGGATTTTGACGGAGCTACGATAAAAGCAATTATAGGCTTAGAACTCCCGGATGGGACAACAGAGTGGCTGGATAGGGGAATTTATACTGCGGAACCTGGTGAAGACACTGGATCTGTTATAGCCGTAAAAGCATATGACAATATGATTAGATTTGACAAGCCATATTCGTTGAGTAAATTGTCTTATCCGGCTACCTTGGGACAAATCGTACAAGATGCTTGCAGCTGCTGTGGGGTGCGCCTGTCAGGAGATTCGGCTAATTTTGATAATAGTGGGTATGTTGTTAACAGAAGGCCGAATGAGGACAGTCTGAATTTTAGAGACATTTTATGCTTTGTTGGACAGATTGCATGTAAATTCAGCAGAATCAATGCGGATGGAACTTTGTCCCTCAGATGGTACGATACAGACCTGTTGGAAGCTTCCTGGATAAAGGAAGGAATAATAGTAGTTCCAGGAAATAGCAATAAGATCGATGTTGACAATAGCAGGCTTATCCAGATAACAGAATGGAAAAATGGCAGCCTATTGTCAACAGATGACGTTGTGATTACCGGAATAAAAGTAAACGAGGAGAACGAAGGGGGAAGAGAAAACTCCTCGTTATGTGGAACAGGAGAATATGCCCTGGAGATTAGTGGAAACAAATTGGTTCAGGGGAATGGTGAAACTGTAGCTTTATACTTGGGAGAAAAAATCAACGGCTTGCGTTTTAGGCCATTATCCATCAATTGCCAGAGTGATCCAGTTAGGGAAGCTGGTGATGTTGGATTAATTGTGGACCTGAAGGGCAATTATTATAAAACTGTTTTCACTGGAGTAACGTATACTGCGAATGCAGATCAGACACTGTTTTGTGGAGCCGAGACGCCGACCAAAAGATCGGCAACCAGATTTAGTGAAGAAACAAAAGTTTACAAAGATTTAAGGGCAGTCTGGTCGAAACAAAAAACGGAAATAGACAAAGCCTTTGATGATCTGAAGAAAGCAATGGACGAGACGCAGGGACTTTTCCCGGTTTCTGTGAAGCAGGAGGATGGCAGCAGTATTTTATATCTGTGTGATAAGCCCACTTTGGAAGAATCCCGGGTTGTGATCAAACTGAACCGGGAAGGGTGGGGAATGTCCACGGATGGCGGAAATACCTGGAATGTTGGCGCCCTGGTGGATGGCACTACCATTACGAAAATCCTTGATGCAGTGGGGATTAACGCGAACTGGCTGAAGACTGGACGAATTGAAATCATGGACGATGATGGAAATGTCATTTTTGAAGCTGACATTGACAAGAAGTCTGTTTCTATGAATCCGGATAGCGTCCACATTGGGGACAAGACTATTTCGGAAGTTCTGAGTGATAATAAGAACATGACCATGCTCTTGTCTGATGATTACCAGGGGATCCCGGTCGATTCGGACGGAAACTATAAGACCTTCCCCACTGGGATCACGACCACAGCTACCGTTATGTATGGCTCGAACGATATTTCCAAGGATTGTACCTACACGGTTACCACTTCCTCCGGTGTGACCGGAAACTGGGATAAAAATTCACGGACCTATACGGTGACTGGGCTCACTGCGGACAAAGGCTGGGTGACGATCCGCGCCACCTATCTGTCAAGCGTCTCGGTGTCTAAGAAATTTAATCTTTCCAAGAACTATGCGGGAAAAGACGGTGCGGATGGTGATCCAGGGGAAATGTACTACTTGAAAAGCTCCAATACCGTCATAAAGCGTGGGGCTGACGGACTTTTGTATCCGGACAGTATTACTTTTTCCGGATATAGAAGCGGGACTGGCGGAAGACCGCCTTATGCAGGACGTTTTGTAATCGAGGAGACGACAGACGGGAACACCTGGAAAACAGTCTACACATCATCCACAGACGAGGCAGAGGTAACCCATCTGCTGTATTCGGCTATCGCTGCCCTAAATGGAAAGCTGCTGACTACAAGGAGTGGGAAGTTCCTGGCAGTGCCAAGGGATTTTGTGGAGCTGAGGGTATCTCTGTATGCTGCAGGCGGCACCACCCAACTGATTGATAGGCTGAGCATTCCCCTGGTGGTAGATATGGCAGCTTTGACGCATGAGGATATTTTTAACCTGCTTACAGACGATGGCAGGATCAAAGGTATCTATAAGGAAGGCAACCAGTTATACATCAATGCAACCTATATCAGATCGTTGCATGTAACCGGTGACCAGGTGGATGCTAAGAAGCTGAAGGTTGTGAACAAGGATGGATCCGTTACCCTATATATTGATGAGGATGGAAATGTTGAGATGAAGGTCAGCAGCTTTTCCATCCAAGGGAAGACTGTTGATGATATCGCTTCCACTGTTGCTACTTCAATAGCGGAAAAAAAGGCAAGCAATGCAGTCAAGGGGCAGACACAGGAGGATATTTTTAACAAGCTGAGTAAAAACGGTACGATCAAGAGCGTTACCATGATAAATGGGGAGCTTTACATATCCTTTGATTTCGCCCAGGGCGGTACCGTGAAGCTTGGCGGTGCAAATAATGGAAACGGCCTGCTGTCTATCTTGGATGCATCCGGGAACGAGATCGGATATATTAACAACACAGGCGTGCATTTTAACCAGGGCGAGTTTTCCGGGACTGTAACTGCCGGAACTGGCGCAATTGCCGGCTGGAAGATCATTTCCGATTATTTAGAGTCAGATGACGGTAGTATCCGTCTTTATAAGGATGGCCGGATCGTATTCGGCGGAGATGCCGTGTTATCTGCTAACGGGCGGACTCCGATGGTGAAGTATGGGTTAAGTATATATACCCAGAGAAGGACTACGAAAGCTGACGATGGAACAGAATTTTATGACGGATCCGGGGAACTTAATATATATGGTTTGGGTTCTACCTCTTCTGCAAATACCCTGGCATTAAATATGAATAACTATTCCGTTGGTTATGTGGCCAGCTCATCTATGCGCTATAAGACCATTGGAAAAACGGTTCAAGAGGAAGAGTTAGAAGAACTTTACCGGATTAAGGTTATCTGGGCGAAATACAAGGATGATTATCTGTCTGAGCATGATGAGCGGTATGGTAAAGAAATGCCAATGTTCCTGGCGGAAGACATTGACCGCAGATTTCCATTAGCTGTTGACCATAATGAAAAAGGTAAAGCTGAAAACTGGAATTACCGCATTATGATCCCATGCATGTTTGCCATGCTGAAAAACGACCATGAGAAGGTTCTGGCATTGCAGTCAGATAACCAGATATTACTTTCTAAAATTGATGCTTTATCAGCAGAGGTAGAGCAGTTAAAAGAACTTATCAACAATATTTCACGAAAGGAATGAAAAAAATGAGTGTAAAAACAGTACAGGCTATTGTTAATGGCCAGACAGTGAATTTAAGCTATAACAGTTCTACTGGAAGATATGAGGCGACTATTACAGCGCCTGGTAAGTCAAGTTACTCTCAGTCCGGACATTATTACGATGTGACAGTCAGGGCCACAGATGATGCAAACAATACTTCCACAGCGGATGCCAGCCACTCCACCCTTGGAAGTTCCCTGCAGTTACGGGTTAAGGAAAGAGTGGCGCCAGTCCTTGCAATCATATATCCTACAGCCAGTGCACTGATTACAAACAATAAACCAAGCATCACCTGGACTGTGACTGATGACGATTCCGGTGTGAATCCGTCAACTATTGGCGTTACCATTGATTCTGGAAGCAAGATCACAGGGGATAGTATTTCTAAGACTGCTATTTCCGGTGGCTATAAATGTACTTATACCCCTGGTACGGCTCTTGCCGATGGCAGTCATACGATCAAGGTAGATGCATCTGATTATGATGGAAACGCTGCATCCCAGAAGAGCGTGACCTTCAAGATCGATACCGTACCACCGACACTTTCCGTTACCTCTCCAGCAGATGGATTTGTAACAAATCAGGCAGCTTGTAACGTTCAGGGTACTACCAATGATCTTACTTCCAGTCCGGTATCTGTTACAGTAAAACTTAACAACGGCAATGCAGAGGCGGCAACTGTTGCTTCTAATGGTTCCTGGTCTAAAACAATTACTCTTGTTGAGGGAACAAACACCATCACCGTAGTTGCTACTGATAGTGCCGGAAAGAGTACCACAGTAACCAGAACTGTGAAACTGGACACTAAGGCTCCTGTCATCAAGTCCGTAACATTAACACCGAACCCGGTTGATACTGAAAAAACCGTTGTAATCTCTGTAGAGGTTACTGACTGATAAAGGTGGTGGAAACATGGTAGTAGCATTAAGGGGTACTATCAATGGAAACACTATCTCATTCGCAAGGACACAAGGGGACAGATGGGAAGCCATCGTCCCCGCAAGCCTTGATGGTGCTTTTGTGGTAGATCTGACAGCCATTGATGAAGCTGGAAATGTAGGATATACAGCAAAATATATCATTACAATAGATCTGGCATCTTTATGTGTACATATTGAGCCATGTCCATATTATGAGGAACTGTTGGAATCTGAATACTATGTAGAATTGATGGGAGGTTGTGGGTGTAATGACTGTACCGTTTGAGCTTGGAGAACAGAAGCATGTGAGATTGCGAGTCTGCTCCTGTAAAAATGAAAATTTTCTGATCACGGCAGCCTCCTATGAGCTGTATTACCGGGGTGCGAAGGAACCAGAGGATACCGGACATCCGGAAATCCAGGAACACATTCTGGACACCCTCATACAGCCCAAAAAGAAAGGCATGTACAAGCTTCTGGTCGTGTATGAAATACTGGACGAAAAGTTGATTGCAGAAGTAGAAGTGGCGGTGAAGTGATATGGCAAACATATTAATCAGTGATGTGAGGATGACACCGAACCCCGTTAATGCAGGGGCAAGCTTTGTCCTTTCAGTGAAGATCATTGACAAAGTATACGCATTGGTCACCAAAGATGGCAAGTACCTGATGACAAAGAATAATAAAGTAATTGAAAAAATTCCAAGAAAGGATTGATGAAAAATGTCTGAATCTATACAAAGTACACTAATATCAGCTCTCCCTGCAGCTACCAAAGTATCGGATACGGATATCGTGGTATTGGAGAACGGCTCTACAACTCAGAAGATTACTATAGCGCAGTTGAAAGAGGCGTTAGGGATTAATGCACTAAACACGAATTTTAAATTCTACAGTTCCTTATCTCAAATTGGATTAACAGCATCT
>ENA-UONS01000304-UONS01000304.1-human-gut-metagenome-genome-assembly--contig:-CS19-NODE-304-length-58930-cov-17.825563_pt1 | contig 58930 bp, 44 predicted proteins | sample MGYA00242458_ERZ724005 | MGnify/ENA metagenome assembly ERZ724005
AGGAGAGTCAGATGCATTGTATCCTCAGTAGAGACGTGGCGTGCCGCGTCTCCCCCCTTTCCTTGTATTCTATCCATCGCCTTTGCTTATCCTATTGTGTTGTTTATCAGTGTGATACTGTGAAACCTGTATCCTGAGACGCGGCACGCCACATCTCTACTACGTTCCCGCATCAGGGTGGGGGATATGGCTGTTCGGGTGGGTAGCGATAGCCGGGCGCGGGTGATGAAAAAATCGGTGAAACCTGCCTACGGCGTGAAGTTTCACCGTAATTCGTTCTGTATCAGATGTTCAGTAGTTGGTGTGAAACGGTGAAACTTCATCGTGGAAAAATATTTTTTGCGGTGGAGAGCAGTTGCCGTGAAAGGGAAGCGCCTTTGTTGTCAATGACAGGCAAGGGCTTCTCTGTCCGAAACGGGTATGTCCTGAAGTGAAAGCCGTTGTGTTCTGGCTAATGTACTACTTGGCGATGATAAAGAGGGACTTTGGCGGGTTAAAGAGGGACTTGGGCTGATAGAATAACGGTTAACTCGCAGCGTGATAGCAGTTAACACCTGTCACGATAGCAGTTAAGACTTTGTGCGATAGCAGTTAAGACTTTACACGTTAGGTCTTAAGACTTTGTACGATAGCTCATACAATTTATGATATGTCGGTTGGTTGTAGGCATGATTTCTGTTCCGTTTGTGTGGAAATAATTATCTTTGTGAGAAATCTTGAATATACGACTATGACTCGCATTTATTCCTTTCTGACGTTGCTATGCCTGTATCTGTTTGTTTCCTGTGCTTACAACAAACATGTGGAACCTTTGTTGGCGGAGGCTGAATCGTTGGTGCAGAGTAGTCCTGACAGTGCTTACAGGCTGCTTGCTGCCTTGCCTGTCGACAGTGGCGGATGGTCTTGCGGGCAGGTTGCCCGTTATGGATTGTTGCTTGCCCGTGCCACGGATAAGTGCATGAAGCCGCTTTTGTCTTGCGACTCTTTGCTCGATGTGGCGTTGGAATATTATGCGGACAACACGCCCCACCGTGCAATGGCTTTGCTCTATAAAGGCAGGTTGGAGAAAGAAATGGGACAACAGGAAGAGGCTACCCGTATGTTTCAGGAAGCATGGACTATACTGAAAGATAAATCGGGGGAGGCGGAGATGAAAAGGTTGGTGCTGAGTTCGTTGGGAAGTCAGTATTTGAACGGCTTTTTGTATGTAGAAGCTGGTAGAATGTATGAAGAATGTTTGGATTACTGTCAAACGAGCCAATCTAAGGCTAATGTATTGAACAGTTTGAGTGTAGCTCGTTTCGCAAGTGGTAATAAACAAGAGGGGGTGGCTTTGCAGCAGCAAGCTATGGCTTATGCAGAACAATCTGGTGATTCGGCACTGATTGCGCGTATGGAACATAATTTGAGTCTTAAATATTATGATTTGGGAAAAATAGATTCTGCTATCTGGTTAACCCGGGACGCTATCCGTCATTTACCGGATGAGTCTTCATCCAGAGGAGCATATTGTGGAAATTTAGGCAGGCTGTTATTGGAGAATGGTGCACCTGACGATACAGTGTCTTATTATTTGTCTTTGGGACTTGAGTATGCTTCTGGTGCGTTAGGGCGCAGCTCTGCTTTGTTGGATATGTATGACTTTGAAAAATACCGAGGGAATTATAAAGCGGCTATTGAATTTTTGGAAGAACATGTGGAATTGCTTGATTCAATGTTTGTGACTGAAAATTCCACCGAGATAGAACAACTGATGTATGAGTATAACACTCGGATGAGGGTACAGGAGGAACGTGCCGATGGTGTCCGTCGACTTTGGACTGTAGGTGGTTTGGCTATGTTTGTATGCTTTGTTTTTGTGCTACTCTATCAAAAACAATCCTATAAGCGGAAACAAGAACAAACCGTTTATTGCAAAACCATGCAGCAGACACATAAACAGATAACACTATTGCAGGCAAGGGTACAGGAAAATCAGGCTGCTTTGGTCGCCATGAAGGGTGAGCAGGATTCACTGTTGAAGGAGCGTGAAGAGAAGAACTGTGAAATAGCCCGTCGTGAGCAAATGATCAGGCAGCTGGAACAGGATATCCGTCGTCTGCGTCGTTGGCAGTTTGAACAGAGCACCGTTTACAGGAAAATCAGGATGTTGTCTCAGCAGACATCGGAAGACAAAAAGAATCTGAAAGTATTGAACAACGCTGACAGGGCCAGGCTGAAACAAATTGTATTTGAAGTTTGTGCCGACTATGTAATCTTATGCCAAAAAGAATATCCCAAAGCGACTGAAGATGATTTGCTCTATCTTTGCTTGGTAGACTTGGGACTTGACAATCGGACGATTGCTTTCTGTTTCGGTTTTTCGGATACGCATCCCATTAATCAGCGTAAGTTGAGGTTGAAAGAGCGAAGAACTGGTCAGGTGTGACTTTTTAATTTCATATCTATTTGAACTACAGCTGTATATGTTTTAATGGTGTGACCGTATATCTTTTGCGGTTAGTAGTTTCTGCCCTAACTTTGTAGGCGAAACAATGAAGATTTAATGACAATGAAACAAATTCTATTTTCCTTTTTTACTTTGCTGTTTGGCCTTTTCTTTTGTGCGGCTTGCAGCGACGACGATTCTCCCCTGCCGGAGAAAGAGCTGCCGGTGATAAACTATTTTCGGGGTACTGTCAACGGGCAATATGTCTGCCAGGAGTATCACGACCGTTATATCAGTCCGATAGATATCAATGTACTGTTTTATTGGTCGGGAGAGTCTATTCCCGTGAAATTTACTGTAGGCATACCGATACCTCCGGTAGAGAATGTGGGAAAGGAAGCCGTACTGTCTTTTTCGTTGACTCCTGCCCGGACCGGATTGTATGAGATTTACCCGCAGGACGAATATGTGACAAGCAAGCTGGTTCCGGAGGTATACATTGCCGAAAAGGGTATCAGTTTTGTGGCCGATGAACATGAACCGTTCAGGATATATGTGGACAAATTGTGGGTGTTTGACACATTGCCTTATATTAAAGGTCGCATGGAGGGGACGTTGCACAGTATTCATGATGCCAGTAAGACGGTGGTGTTCGAGGATGTGGAGTTTCGTGCCGGTCATGTGGGAGGGCTTTACAGCGATGAGGCGTTGCAGACTTTCATAGAAATGTAATTTCTAAGATATCGGGATAATGATACAAGTTCAATGTTCTTACAAATTTTGGTTGAATTATGTCATAAAATCAAGATTCCCTTCTACGTCGGTCGGTAGTCTACGCACTTTTCTTTACTTTTGTGTCAAGAAATACCGTAATCTTAAATATGGCCAATCTATGAAACAATACTTGATAGCCGGTTTGCTGTGTCTTGCCGCGGCAAGCACGCAGGCACAACAGCAGACAGCTGCACATGGGTACCCCATCGACCCGGTACCTTTCACTTCCGTCAAGATAACCGACAGCTTTTGGGGACAACGGCTGGAAGCCAGCCGCACGACCACCATACCCTTGGCCTTCAGTAAGTGCGAGGAGTCGGGACGCTATGATAACTTTGTCAAGGCGGCCCATCCGTCGGACACCATCCGGGTGGGTGGCTTCTCCTTCGACGACACCGACGTCTACAAGACCATAGAGGGTGCCAGCTACATCCTGCAGACCTATCCTGACAAGAAGCTGGAAGCCTACATTGACAGCGTGCTGCTGCTGGTGGCGGGGGCGCAGGAACCTGACGGCTACCTCTACACGGCACGTACCATGAACCCCAAGCATCCGCACGACTGGGCCGGCAGCCGCCGCTGGGAGAAGGTGGAGGAACTGAGCCACGAATTCTACAACCTGGGACACATGGTGGAAGGTGCCGTGGCTCACTATCAGGCTACCGGCAAGAGGAACTTCCTTGACATCGCCATCCGCTATGCCGATTGCGTCTGCCGGGCCATTGGCGACGGTCCCGACCAGCTGGTGCGCGTGCCCGGCCATCAGATTGCCGAAATGGCGTTGGCGCGCCTCTACTTGGCTACCGGCAACTGGAAGTACCTGGACCAGGCCAAGTTTTTCCTGGATAAGCGTGGCTATACCTCGCGACGCGACGAGTATAGCCAGGCGCACAAGCCTGTGGTGGAACAGGATGAGGCCGTGGGCCATGCCGTCCGTGCCACCTACATGTACTCGGGCATGGCCGACGTGGCTGCCCTAACCGGTGACTCGGCCTACATTCATGCCATCGACCGCATTTGGGAGAACATTGTAGACAAGAAACTCTATATCACCGGCGGCATTGGTGCCACGAGCGATGGCGAAGCCTTTGGCAAGAACTATGAGTTGCCCAACATGTCGGCCTATTGCGAGACCTGCGCCGCCATTGGCAATGTCTACCTTAACTACCGCCTCTTCCTGCTGCATGGCGAGTCGAAATATTACGATGTGCTGGAGCGGACGCTCTACAACGGGCTTATCTCGGGTGTGTCGCTGCAGGGCGATGGCTTCTTCTATCCCAATCCGCTGGAGAGCCTGGGACAGCATCAGCGTCAGGCATGGTTTGGCTGTGCCTGCTGCCCGTCCAACATCTGCCGCTTCATTCCCTCCCTGCCGGGCTACGTCTATGCCACGAAGGCCGACAGCCTGTATGTCAACCTCTACGTGTCGAACACGTCGGAACTGAAGCTGAACGGCAAGCGGGTGACCGTGGAGCAGCAGACGGGCTATCCGTGGGATGGCGACATACGGGTGAACATCGTGCGCAACCGCGCCGGTGCCTTTACGCTGAAGCTACGCATACCGGGTTGGGCACAGAACCGTCCGGTGCCCGGCGACCTTTATCGGTATGTGGATGGCCTGCAGCCGAACTATACACTGGAGGTGAACGGTCAGCCGGCCGACTATCGGCTGGACAAGGGTTATGCCTGCATCAGCCGCCGCTGGAAGGCGGGCGACCGGGTGACATTGCGGCTCGACATGGAACCGCGGGTGGTACGTGCCAACGACCAAGTGGAGGCCGACCGTGGCCGCATAGCCGTGGAGCGTGGTCCGGTGGTCTACTGTGCGGAGTGGCCCGACAATGACTGCGAGGTGCAGAGCCTGCTGGTGAATCGCCAGCCGCGCTTGCAGGCAGAGCAGAAGCCCGATATGCTGGGCGGCATCGTGATGCTGACGACCGATGCGCAGGCACTGGCCTACGACGACAGCGGACGGCTGACGACGCGCGACGTCCGCTTGTCGCTCATTCCCTATTATGCCTGGGCGCATCGTGGCCCCGGTGGCATGATGGTTTGGCTGCCGCAGGATGTCAGCGCCGCTCGTCCCACGCCGCAGCCCACGGTGGCTTCGCTTAGTCGGACGACGGCTTCCTACGAGAGCAAGGCTCTGAAGGCCATCAGCGACAGCTATGTGCCTGCTGACGGGAACGACCGCAGCATTCCCTATTATAACTGGTATGGGCGCAAGGGAACGACGGAGTGGGTGGTCTATGAGGCCGACCGTGCATCCATGCTTTCGTCGGCCACCGTCTATTGGTACGACGATGCTCCCTGGGGCGACTGCCGGGTGCCCCGTGCCTGGCGCCTTTACTACAAGGACGAGGCCGGACAGTGGCAGCCGGTGAAGCCGTTGGGCGATTATCCGCTGGTGAAAGGAGAGGCCTGTACGGTTAAGTTCGAGCCGGTGAGCACTCAGGCGGTGAAGCTGGAGGTTGACCTGCCTGACGGCTATTCGGCAGGACTGTATGAGTGGGAGGTGAAGTAAACGTTCTATAATCGTACCTCCTTCTTTAACATCTTTAACCCTAGGAGCCGGTAGCGGGTACGGCTCCGTTTGTATCTTTGTACCCGTTAAAATGAAAGTACAAAAAGACATGACATCAACCCTGACTATACGCAAAGCAACCGTGGCCGACTTGCCGGTTGTGATGAAGCTTTTTGACAGTGCACGCGGCATTATGCGTGCCGACGGCAATATGCACCAGTGGACAGGCGGCTATCCTACGGAGGCCATTGCCCTGCACGACATTGAGCAAGGCCATTGCTACCTCTGCATTGGTGCCGATGGCGAGGTCGAGGGGACGTTTGCTTTCATTCCCGGCCCTGACCCTACCTACCTGCACATCTATGAAGGCTGTTGGGCCGAGACGGAGCAGCCCTACGCTGTTATCCACCGGCTGGCATCGTCGGGGCGGGTGCATGGCGTGGCCGATGCCTGCTTTGAGTGGGCTTACAGCCAGGTGCCCAACCTGCGGGTAGATACGCATCGCGACAACCGCATTATGCAGCGTTTTCTGCTGAGCCGGGGCTTTGTCTATTGCGGCATCATCTATCTGCTCAATGGCGATGAACGACTGGCTTATCAGAAGTGTGCCGGATGGCAGGAGGGGCAGATTTAGTCTGTATTCATTGGCCGTGTGCTGCGGATGTAGTACATTTGCGGCGGTTAACCCTAAAGTAGAATCCTTGAAATCATGACTCTCGCACAACATATAAAACGTCCGTTTGTCTGGCTGGCCCGCTTTCGCCATCGCCGGGGCTACGGGGTGCATTCTCCTTTTGCTTTCGAATTTATTACGCGTGTCATCTATGAACGTGCGTCCTATTATCAGTATGCCGGGTTGGCTCTCCGTCAGCGTGAAGAGGCGCGGCAGAGAGGGAAGGAGTGGGCACAGGCCGAACCGTTGCGTGTCAAGAAACTGTTGTTCCGTCTGGTCAACCGCGCGCAGCCTGCCTGTATGGTCGATGTGGGCGTTCCTTCAGCTGCTTCCCTGTACCTGTCGGCAGCTTGTCGCAAAGCTGAACTGACGCAGGCGGCTACTCTGAATGATTTGTTTCTCGATGCCGGTGTGCCGGTCGATTTCCTCTATCTGCATGCTTGGCGCGATGCCGCTATGGTGGAAGAAACGTTTCGGGTCTGCGCACCGCGGGCCGGACAGCGTTCCATGTTTGTGGTGCAGGGCATTGGCTATTCGCAGGCTATGCGCGAGTGCTGGAAACGGATGGTGCGTCATCCGCAGGTGGGTATCACGTTCGACCTTTACGACGTGGGTATCGTGCTGTTCGACCATTCGCTGACAAAGCAGGATTATATTGTGAATTTCTGACAGGCGGGCAAACATTGTCGGCTGTGCGTTTGTTTGTAGTTTGAGTGTGTTTGTATAGCATTGTATCATTATAAAAAAGATAGAAAACGAATTATGAAGAAAAGTCTTGTTTATACCCGCACGGGCGACCAGGGAACCACCTCGCTGGTGGGCGGTACGCGTGTGCCTAAAACCCATATCAGGCTCGAAGCTTACGGAACGGTGGACGAGTTGAATTCTTTTCTCGGACTGTTGGTGACTTATCTGACCGATGAGGCCGACCGTCGCTTCGTGCAGCAGGTGCAGAACCGTCTGTTCGTGGTAGGCTCTCATCTGGCTACCGACCAGCAGAAGACGCAGTTGCGTGCGCAGAGTGTGGTCAGTGCCGACTATGTGGAAGAGATGGAGCACGAGATAGACCGCATAGACAGCCTGTTGCCTCCTTTGTCAGCATTTGTGTTGCCGGGTGGTGGACGTGGCGCGTCGGTCTGTCATGTCTGCCGCAGCGTTTGCAGACGTGCCGAGCGTGCCATCCTGACGCTTGCATCACAGGTGGAAGTATCGGCCGAGTTGCTGGCATACGTCAACCGTTTGTCCGATTATCTGTTCGTTCTTTCCCGAAAACTTAACCAGGACGATAAAAAACAAGAAATATTTTGGGATAATAGTTGCAAGTGACATAAAATATTATACTTTTGCCGAAAATTTGAAAGTTAGGAATTAATATTAACAACTTTAATACTTGAAGTTATGTATTGGACATTGGAATTAGCATCGAAACTGGAAGATGCTCCTTGGCCGGCAACTAAGGATGAGTTGATTGATTATGCCATACGTTCGGGTGCTCCGCTTGAAGTGATTGAGAACCTGCAAGAGATGGAAGATGAAGGCGAGATATACGAAAGCATTGAAGATATTTGGCCCGACTATCCCAGCAAGGAAGATTTCTTCTTCAACGAGGAAGAATATTGATGTCTCGAGGGCATAGGAAAAATTTAGCAGGACGGCGCTTGTGAAAAGGCGTTTGTTATAGGGGCGGATGGCTCGTTGAGAGTCCATCCGCCTTTTGTTTTCTGTCGGTTGGTGCATTTACTTTTGAATGAGAAGCTTGGCATATCAGGCGGTTTTTAATATCTTCGCATTTAGATTCTAAAAAACAATATATTCACGAGATTATGAGGGCGGCACACATGGAAGCAACACAACACTTGCCGGAACTGAAAGAACGAACTTTGCCTGCCGAATGTAGGGAGGAACTTCATGTACTTCTGAAGGAAGTTTACGGTTACGACAATTTCCGCAGTTTAGAGATTTACGACAATCTGTTTGAAAGTAAGGATAAAATACTTATATCGCAGGGACAGCTGATAGAATATGTGGTTCGTGAGGTGGAGACTGTCTTGAACGGCGACGCACAGGCCGACAATCTGTTGCTGACAGCTCCTACCGGTTCGGGAAAATCTCTGCTGTTTCAGCTGCCGTCCATCTATATCGGGCGGCAGTATGGTTTGCTGACCATTGTGGTATCGCCGCTAAAGGCACTGATAGTAGACCAGGTGGAAGGCCTGCGCGACATGGGCTACGAGCGGGTGGCTTACGCTTCGTCAGATCTCTCGCCCGAACAGAAGGCTGAAGTCTACCGGCAGGTGCGCGAGGGTGAGATTGATTTGTTCTACCTGTCTCCCGAATTACTCCTCTCATATGATATTCATCATTTTGTGGGCGACCGCCGCATCGGACTGGTGGTGGTGGACGAGGCGCATACGGTAACGACCTGGGGAAAGGAATTCCGTGTGGACTACTGGTTCCTGGGACGCTACCTCAGCGGGCTGAAGCAGACGCTAGGCTATCACTTCCCGCTCTTTGCACTCACGGCTACGGCTGTGTGGAACCCTCGCGGAGGCAACGACATGGTGTTCGACACCATCCGCTCCCTGCAGATGGAACCTTGTGTGCTCTTGGCTGGAACGGTGAAGCGGCGTAACATTGGCTTTGACATCAGGCGTCTGAAGCTGGAAGAAGGTGAGACCTACGACAAGGCCAAGCAGCGCACCATTGCAGAGAGGGTGGAAGGCTTCCTCGATGCACACAAGACGTTGCTCTATTATCCCTTTGCCGGCGGCATAGACATGCGCCTCAAGACGTGGGTGAAGCCTACGGACTGGAGCCTGGTAGCCTCTTATTACGGCAAGAAGGACAAGGAGCAGAAGGCGGCCATCGTGCAGGAATTCAAGGAGGGCACCAAGCGGCTGATTGTTGCGACAAAAGCCTTTGGCATGGGAGTGGACATCAGCGACATAGACCGCGTTTATCATGTCGCTCCGTCGAGCACGTTTGTGGACTACATACAAGAGATAGGTCGTGCCGCCCGCGATGCTTCGGTACAGGGCGTTTCGGCTACCGATTACCACGAACGCGATTTTTACTATATGAAGCGCCTGCACCAGCTCGGCAATATCTCGCAAGAGCAGTTGGCGCTTATCCTGAAGAAACTGGTGGAGGTGTACCAGATGAAAGGCGGCAAGGAGGAGATGCTGGTATCGCTCTCCGACTTTGAGTTTACCGTGAAGCTGCCGCGCACAAAGAACAAGCTGGAGTATGAAGCAGAGCTGGGGCAGTTTGTCAAGACGGCCATGCTCTGGCTGGAAGAAGACTTGCAGCTGCGCTACGGACGTCCGTTGCTGGAAATCACGTCCCAGAACCTGATGACCGAGGGCTACCTGCAAGACAAAACCGGCGACACCTTTGCCACGGAGTATGCTCCCTACCTGCAAGCGGTGGAGGGCGAGGAGAACGTTTACCAGGCAAGCCTTAACAGCCTGTGGGAAGAATGCTTTCCGGAACTTGGCTACAAGGAATACAAACAGAAGCTGAATGGCGGCACGCTGGTGGAAGGCGCCCGGCCGGTGCTGGTGGGCAAGCACGAAGTGCTGCTGAAGGAAGATGCCGCCGATATTCGCAGCCGCATGGATGGCCTGTTTGCCAGCTTGAAGACGCTGTTTGTTGAGAAACTACGCAAGACCAAAGGCCGCTTTGACGAAAGCGAACTGCGTGCAGTGTTCGACCAGCACGGCATGGATGTACGCTCGGCCAAGCGTTTCATCGGCTCGTTGCTGGAAAGCCGCACCGAGGAAGGACGCAGCATCAGCTACATCAGCAGCACCAAGAAGAAAGAGTCCAACGAGCTGTCCTTCACCGTGACCCGCGGCTTCGACCTGCTCCTCTCGCGTTACCAGAAACTCTTTGCCCAACGCATTGTGGGCAACAAGGGCGACCGCCTGCAATTCTTCTGCACGCCCTTCTCCGACCTGAACATGCTGCTCAACCTTTTGTCCATGCTCGACTGCCTGTCGTTCAGTGTGGAAGGTGGCGGTACGCCGTGCGTACACGTCCGCTTCTGCGACGTCGAAGCCTTGCAGCAACTGCTGGCCGAGGGCGAATATCGCAACGAAGTGCTGGAGCGCAACGAACGCCTGTTTGAGGAGCAGATAGAGCTGTTCATGCTCTTCTTCGGCAACGAGCAGCTGACCGACGAGCAACGCTGGGACTTTGTGGAAGCCTACTTTACCGGCACTCCGGTGGAGACCCTGCGGCAGCAGTATGGTGCCGACTTGCCACCGGTTTCGATTGACAGCCTGCTCTGAATACTTTAGTGATACAGACTGGAGAGGCTTGTTGAGCGATGGGAGCCAATGACCTCTTAGACGCGAATTGGGCGGATTAAGCGGATGACTTGTTTTATTCATCCGCCTGATCCGCCCAATCTGCGTTTAAAGCATGCTTTGTCTGCCGCTTACAAGCTGGCCGCCATGCGTGCCACAGCCTGTCGGTAGTCTTCCACCAGGCTTTCCATGATTTCGGCCACCGTTTCCTGCCGGTGGAACAGCGAAGCTATCTGGCCAATCTCCAGTTCGCCCTCCTGCAGGTTGCCTTCGAAGATGCCCTTCTTGGCACGTCCCTTGCCCAGCAACTCTTTCATTTCCTCCACAGAGGCTCCACGTCGCTCGGCTTCCTCTACAGCGGTCAGGAAGTCGCTCTTCACCAGTCGGGTGGGGGCCAGTTGCTTCAGCACCAGCTTGGTGTCGCCCTCGTTGAGGTTGAGGCACAGTGACTTGAAGTTTTCGTGCGCCGAACTCTCGACAGACAGCGCAAAGCGTGTGCCTATCTGTACACCTTCGGCACCCAGGGCGAAGGCTGCCGCTACGGATGCACCCGTGCCGATGCCGCCGGCTGCAATGAGCGGCAGTGTCGTGGCCTGACGCACGGCGGGGATGAGGCACATGGTGGTTGTCTCTTCGCGTCCGTTGTGTCCACCGGCTTCAAATCCTTCGGCCACTACGGCATCTACACCGGCCTCCTCGCACTTGCGGGCAAACTTGGAGCTGCTGACCACGTGGGCCACCTTGATGCCCTGCTCCTTCAGCTTCGCCGTCCAGGTCTTGGGGTTGCCGGCCGAGGTGAAGACAACGGGCACTTTCTCTTCAATGATAATCTGGATGATGGTTTCCATCTCCGGGTAGAGCAGGGGAACATTGACACCAAACGGCTTGTCGGTGGCCGCCTTGCACTTGCGGATGTGCTCGCGCAATACTTCGGGGTGCATCGAACCGGCGCCAATCAAGCCCAGTCCGCCTGCGTTGCTCACGGCCGAGGCCAGTTCCCAGCCACTGCACCACACCATGCCGCCCGAGATGACGGGATAGCGGATGCCAAATAAGTCACAGATTCTGTTGTTCATATCTTTGAGCTTTTGAGTTTTAAGTTTTTAAGTTTATGAGTTTATGAGTTTTTAAGGAGTTAAGATAGTTCGTAAACCGTTTTCTTTCTATTGGCCTTTAACTCCTCAGCCCGCCTTGTGGCGGGCGATAACTTCTTCTAACTTCTTTAACTTCTGTTTTCCAACCTCTATCCGATGCCTACGCACTCGGGATACTGCATGGTGACGCAGTGGAGCGAGCCGTGCTGCCTGATGAGCGCGCGGCAGTCGATGCCCACCACCTCGCGACCGGGGAATGCCTCTTGCAGCATCTGTGCGGCCTGCGCGTCGTTGGCAGGCTGGTTGTAGGTGGGGTAGAGCACAGCCCCGTTCATCACCAGGAAGTTGGCATACGTGGCCGGCAGCCGTTCGCCGTCTTCCACAATGGCGTCGGCCATGGGCAGGGGCAGCAGCCGGTAGGGCTTGCCTTCGGGTGTACGGAAGGTCTTCAGTTGCTCTTCCATCAGGCGCAGTGCTTCGTAATGCTCGTCGGCCGTATCCGTGCAGCGCACGTAGGCTATCGTATCGTCGGGGCAGAGACGCGCCAGCGTGTCGACGTGGCTGTCCGTGTCGTCGCCTGCCAGGTAGCCGTGGTCCAGCCACAGCACCTGGCGGAGGTTGAACTGCTCCTTCAGATACGCCTCTATCTCCGCCCGGTTCATCTGTCCGTTGCGGTTGGGCGACAGCAGGCACTCCGAGGTGGTCAGCAGCGTACCCCGGCCGTCGCTCTCTATTGAGCCGCCCTCCAGGGCAAAGTTCAGCCGGTTGACGTAGGTGCCTTGCAGCAGTCCGGCCTCCAGCGTGCGGCGGGTTATCAGGTTGTCCTTGTCGGCGGCAAACTTCAGTCCCCAGCCGTTGAACTTGAAGTCGAACAGCAGTGGCCGCCCGTCGGGGTCAATCAGGGTGATGGGGCCGTGGTCGCGTGCCCAGGTGTCGTTGGTGTCGCACGGCATGAAGCGTACGTTGTCCATGTTGACGCAGCCGCTTATCTGCTGCCTCACCTGTTCGGGTTCGGGGGTGACAATCAGCAGCAACTCGCGCCTGGCAATCTCACGTGCAATGTTGGCGAAGCATGCCTGCACCTCTTCCAGCATGTAGGCCCAGTCGGTCTGCGCGTGCGGCCAGGTCAGCTGTACGCCTCGTTGCGGTGCCCATTCGGCGGGCAAGTACGGATATGTGTGGATGTTCATCATCGTTTTTTTGTAATGTCAGGGTCAAATATAGGTGTAATATCTTACAAATCGATGCTTGGAGAGGATAAAAAAACGGAAAGGCACACCGATGGCACTGATTGGGACCGGTTTTCGCGGATTTTGCTCTTGCACGCTTATCGGCCTGTTTGCCTGTCATATTGCTCGATTTTGCGCCTGTTTGCTTACTCGTCCTTAAATCAGAAAAGCAGAAATAGCGTTTATGGGTCATAAAATAACGGCATGTTCTCCCGAAAACATACGACCTTTTGCCGGAAAACAATGCTTCTGCTGTCATGCAAGCGGCAATCTTTTGCCTGAAAAGTGGCAATCTTCTTTGCTTGGAGTAGACACTTTTCGCCCAAACAGTTCACTGCTATCGCGGAAAGTCTTAACTGCTGCCACGGGAACAGTTAACTGTTACTGTTTTCCGCCTCCTTTTGTCTGCTTTTTCGGCTCTGATTTTTCTATTTCAAATGTCAATATTTCGCTATCTCACTATCCGATAGTTTGTTATGGAAATCCACTCCGTTTTTTTCGCCCGTCCTTTCCTTCGCTCCGAAACAAACGATTCTCAGGTATTGGGAAATGCAAAGTGTCAAAATGATAATGAGGTATCAAAACGAACTGTCCTTATCTTTTAGACGCGAATAACGCGGATGGTGCGGATTAGGCAATAAAGAAATCTGCTTGATCCGCGCTATCCGCGTCTAAAAAATAGGTTTATCTATGGTAAGGTTGCTGCTTGATTGCAACGGCCATCAGTCAGTTCTTGTGGTAAACGGCTTGCAGCGTGAAGACCTTCACGCCGGGATATTGCACGCTCAGCTGCCCGGTGACGTCTTCGGTCAGGACGGTTATGGCGCTGATGGAATTTGCAGACCTGCCGGCCTTCTGCTGGTAGTGGTTCAGCATTATTTTATGCTCCTTGCCTTCCAGCACGAAAGTCCAGCGCCAGGTGTCCTCACCGCTATAGTCCGGGTTGTTGTAGAAGCTGCCCTTTACGGCCTGGCTCTCGTCGTCCATGTCGGTGGGGTAGAGGTAGAGCGTGCCGTGGTCGGGATTCTCGCGGTCGTCCGAGACCAGTCGGTAGCCGCCTCCGGCCTCTTGCACGGGAATCAGCTTCATGGCCTCCTTGGCCAGCTGTTCCTGTTGCTCGGTGGTCAGCTCGTCGGCACCGGTCAGCTTCACGCTGGTTTCTGCAACGGGGAATGTATCTTCCAGCTGGTAGACCTTCACTGTCAGCACGATGCTTGCCCCGGTGCCGTCGGTCACGGTCACGTGGGCTTCGCCCCAGTCTTGCGGATAGAGCACGAAGGCGTTGGGAAACTTCATGTCAATCTTCAGCACTGCGGGGTTGTCGCACTGCGCGGTGTAGTTGCCGTCGCCGCCCAATATGGTGATGGCGCCGGCACTCCCGTCTTCCTCGCCCCGTGGGAAGTAGATGCTGGTGGTGTTGTTGCGGTCTTCGTCTATGTCGAAGCGCAGCGGGTTGCTCTCGTCGTCACTGCAACTGGCCAGTGGCAGGCAGCAGAGGAATGCCAGCAGCATTCCGAGTAAAGTGTTTGTTTTCATTGTTATAGTGTTTTGGTTAAAGTGCAGGTTAATAGCCCCGGAACTCGACGAAGACCCCGTCGAGCAGACAGCTGAAGTAGTCGAAGTCTATGTAGACGTGGTCCATGTAGAGCACTCCGCCTCTTGGATAGCGCAGGGCGATGGACGTTTGCTGGCTGTTGGCCCAGTCCCAGTAGAAGTTGTATTGCTCCTCCCACCATTCCCGGCCGTCGTCGAATATCAGCGACTCATTGCCGGTGCCGTCAGGATAGAATATGATTTCGTGGTCTACCAGCAAGCCGTCGCGGTCGGTGTAGACGCCGTTCCAACGATGGTTGCACAGTTGCCAGGTGGTGGCGCCGGTGCCGTGTGTGTCGTCACCTTCATGCACTACGCAACTGTTCAGTCCGCAGCTCAGGGTGAGCAGGCAAAAGAAGTATAGCAGGTATTTCTTTATGTTTTTCATCTTGGGGAAGTGTGATTGATTATTGACTCAACTTTCGCAAGTTCAAGTTAGCAGTTGGCGAGTAACAAGTAGACGAGTTGACAAGGCGTTTTTAGCTGACTGTTTTAAGCGGCACTTTATCAAGCAGGGTGTTCCGGCCTTGTAGACTTGTTGACTGAAACCTTGTCAACTGTTAAGTTGAGCACTTGCGAAACTTAAATTATTGACTTGTCTATGAAATTAAATGTAGGCGCCAGTGGTTTTACTGCACGGGCGGTGCCTATTTTTCTTTCTTGAACAGGGCAAAGCTCTTGCCGAAGCTGTGCGAGTAGAACAGCAGGATGGCTATCGTGCCGCAGCTGATGGCCGCATCGGCCAGGTTGAAGACTGGGCTGAAGAAGATGAAGTGCTCGCCGCCCACAAAAGGCATCCACGACGGCCAGTTGAACTCGAACAGCGGGAAGTAGAACATGTCCACCACCTTGCCATACAGCCAGCCGGCATAGCCCTCGCCCAGGGGCACCAGCGTGGCAATGCTGGTGCGCGTGCTTTCCGAGAACAGGACACCGTAGAAGATGCTGTCGATGATGTTGCCCACCGCCCCTGCGAAAATCAGCGACACGCAGGCAATGTAGCCTTTCTTGAAGTTGGCCCTGACGAGCAGCAGGATGTACCAGACGATGAAGCCCGAGAACACCAGCCTCGCCAGCGTCTGCACAGCCTTGGGCATGACCTGCATGCCAAACGCCATTCCCTTGTTCTCGATGAAGGCTATGTAGAACCAGTCGGTGATGCGGATGCTTTCGCCGTAGTACATGTTGGTCTTTACGGCTATCTTGATAATCTGGTCCAACACGATGGTGACTACTATGATGCCCACCGACATCCATAGCAGGCGTTGTTTGTTGTCTGTGTTCATAAGCAATGTTTTGATTTTGCGGGCAAACTTACGGAAAATCCCTGATATATGCGAATAAAAGCAACCTTGACCCACAGCGCAATGTGCCAACTTCACCTCCGCCGGCAGACTATTCCGCTGCTCCGTCGCGCTTCTTCGGTGCTACCGCATAGCATCCTCCTACTTCCACAATCTCAAACTTCCCGCTTTCCAGCATCCCGTTCCACTGCTTCAGGGTGTCCAGAATGAATCGGTACAGCCCCTCGCTGATGTGCAGGTCGCGTGCCGAGCCAAAGGCAGGCATTAGCTTCCCGTCCTTCGGGGTCAGCCGCTTTTGTGCCCTTTCCAGGGCAGCCAGGTAGACCACCTGGTTGAAGGCATAGTCGGGATTGAACCCGTTGCCTGTCCAGGCATCGAGGGCGGCCAGCGACATCGGTCCGCGTGTGTCCAGATAAGTTGTGTCGGTCAGGGTGGCTCTGTACTGCCGGGCTTCCTGCCACAACCGCTGCTCGGTGGCCCGGCGCAGGCTGTCCTCGCGGGCCAGATCAATCTGTGAGGGTTCCATTTTTTGCATGATACGCTGGTATATGGCTTCCAGTCCCTTGCTGTCCGGCCCGGTTATCTGGAAACCTCCGCTTGCGATGCGTGCATTCACCATCGGCGCCGTCAGTACACTGTCGTTGAACACAAACGCTATCTTCCGCCCTATGGCCTTTTCAGTCTCGTCGGCCCATGTGTCCGTTTTCTCCTCTTTTACCTGCCCCAGTATGACGTATCGCCCGTTGCCATCCTTGTCCGGTTGCAATGCGGCAATGTCGTCCAGCCCGATGAAGGGCATGGCCTCCAGACTGTCGCTCTTTTCCTCTGTTACATGATACCAACCGTCTTTCCTTCCGGTTTTCTGCCCCCATGCCGGCAGTGTGGCCATCCATCCTGCCAGCAGCATGCCTGCCCAAATTCTTTTTCGCATAATTGTTTGATAACTTGGTTAATGTGGCAAAGCTATGTATTCCGGTTCAGAATTCCAATAGGACCGTGAAATTCTAAACCTATGTTTATGCCTTATTCCATCACAAGTTTGCGCCTTATCCGGCTCAGGTGTATGGGGGTGATGTGCAGGTAGGAGGCAATCTCCTTGACAGGTATCAGTTGCAGGACATCGGGGCAGCGGGCCAGCAGCTTGCGGTAGCGTTCTTCGGGAGTGAGGCGAAACATGTCGAGATAGCGGGTAGATACGTCAAGAAACAGTTGCTCCATCGTGATGCGCCCCATCTGTTGGTGCTCCATGTCTGTTTCATATAGCCGGTTCAGTCTGTCGGCCGGACAAAGATATACGCGACAGGGAGTAAGTGCCTGAATGTTGACCTCAGAAGCCATTCCATACAGGCACGACGGATAGTCGGCAATGAACTCACCGGGGAAGACAATGCCTACATTGTACTCTCGCCCTTCGCTTCGGTTGTAAGTTGTGTATTTGAATATGCCCGATTCAACGTATCCTATGTGGGTAGACACCTCACCCTCTTGCAGAAAGTACGTTTTTTTGTGGAATAACACCAGTTTGTTTTCTTGCAGGCATAATTCCTTGAGCACGCCTGTATTGATGTGGGGGATGAATTGGTTGAACTGTGTCATGGCAATGTGGTTGGATGGCTCAAAGATAAGGAAAGGCGAGCGTAGAGACAAACGAAAACGCAGTTTTCAAGTTTGACTATGCCGAGCCTCATCCTGTCTTCGTATAAACAAAGATAGGAAAAGGGAGAGCTTTATTCTGCACCAAAGCTTTTCGATTTATGAAAGAAGCCGGCTTGTCCTTGTTTCTTTGTTGTTGGTTGAGATGTATAAAAAGTAAGGCATCCTGTTGACCAGTCATAACATAGGTCAATCGGATGCCTTACTAGTGTGGTTTGTGATTATATCAATTATCATGCGGAGAATTTGTTTGTCTTGCATGATTCTGTCGGTAGATATTGGTCAATGGTCATCATTCGCTGCCCACTGAGCAATTGTCTCTTGTCCGCTAAAAGCCTGACTTAGGCCACATATCCACTTCAAATTCTTCATTCCAGATGTCCTTTTCTACTAAGCTATATTCCGTTTCCCACTTGCCTAATGAATATCCCATTATATGCAATTCGGCTCCGGCTTTACCGCCCAGCTTAAACTTGCCATTGGTGTTGATTTTGAACTTATAGTCGGAACCCGTCACGGCGTTTGCAACCAGTTCAGTTGAAACAGAAGGGCCTACTTTGACGAAGGGGCCGCCGCAATAGCATATATTGACTTCCGTTTTGAAATATACGCCCAGGCTTGCAGCCAATTCACCTGTGTAAGTGACGTTGGTTTGATCCAAATGGCAGTTAAACGAATGGTTGAATTCATGATAGAATTTCCAGCCTTTGTCTCTTGCGTAAGAAGGACCCAGTTTAAAGGAAGACTCAAATGTCATGGGCAGGGTTATACCTATCGTACCTCTTGCATGTGCGTCGCATTCCAAAGTCAAAGAAGGCATAACCATTACCGAAATGTGGATGGGGCCTGCTATCGGATATATTACAGTGATAGGAGGGTAATAGGCCAATGTCACTTCACCGCCTTTTGATTTATCCTTCACATCCCATTCAACGAACATAGGACCATCCAGTTTATACTCCCCTTTAAAGTAGCAATCAAAGTTACGTAATCTGAACCAGGAAATGTTGACGCCGATTTCAAGGTCTAACGCTGTGTGGGTCTGTACGTCCTTCAGTCCAATGCGCATGTCGTGTTCTTCAAACGAATAATTGGTCGTTCCATCCTTGTTGAAGATGTGCCATGTAGCTTCTTGTGCCAGCAGTTCCTCGGCAGTTGCATACCTGTTGCCGCCTTCGGCGTCTGGGTCGTTGAAGATAACCACGCTGGGGTGATAAACGCCATCGTTGGCATAACGCGTCGCCGGATTTTCCTCATCATAGTTAATGTACAGTTCCGTACTCAACTTGAAGTCTCCATGCTTTATCAGGTCAGCCAATGTACCCCGGGTGGTAGTCAGGATAGCATCCTCTCCGCTTGCCGATACACTTGATACCTTCCGAATGAAGGGTGGTGTGTCAATGCTGCGCCATATAGACAACACATCATCCTCGTTTATTTTTGTTTTTATCTTGTCCAAGTATGCCTGGCTTACACGAATCTGTGTCGTGTCAGCATCCAGGATTTCCACGTCGCTCGGATCGATGAAATCAAAATAGTTGAGAGCTTGGGCATTTTCTGCAAATTCAATCTCACCTTTCTCAATAGGTGGGTCGGGAGAATCATTGTTGTTGTCGTCGTTGTCACAAGATATTACCGTAAGTGAAACAAAGAACAAAGCAAGAAATGCAAACTTGCTCGATTTGAAAAAAGACCAATACTGTTTCATAAATGTGGGTTATATTACGTCTTCCCGGTTTCTTGGAAGAACCTGATAATACATGGAAGCGTGAAACCGGAACACCGCATTTTGAGTGGAGACACTACAAAACAAGCATAACGCTTCCTCAATTGTTGATATAGCTATTCTGATATATGCCGGCGGCAATGCCGGATATGTTGATTTTGCCTGATAATACTATTCCGGTTTCTTGGAAATACTGGATATATCGGTCGAAGTGTGTATACAAAAGAAGCAAAAACAAGTGAAATTTCCATCATTTTTCTGCCTCAAAAATACGCTAATTGTCAAGTTCACACTTTTTTGTTGTTTAGGCTATTTTATTTTTGTCGTTTAGGCTATTTTTTGTTGTTTAGGCTATTTTTCTTTTGCCCGGTCAGGCTTACAAGCCACATGTTTTTCAGACACGGCTTGTACGGATTATGCGGATTAGTCAATAAAGAAATCCGCTCAACCCGCTTCATCCGCGCCTGAAAGATAATACGACAATGGCATACCGTCGGCCCTTTCTGTGCAGGTTTCTGCAGGCTTGCGCTCTTGTCGCTACCGGTCTGTCGACCTTTGCCCGCGGTTCCCTCACGCTGTGGCGCCGTCAGTATGCCATGTCTTTTGTCTTGTCAGCTATTTTTTGATATATGTTCAGGCCTGCCCGCGTCTTCGGTGCGCAGGCCCTCTTCCTCTGCCTCTCTCAAGGCTTCTGCACCTTTCCCACAAACAGGACGGTGCCCGTGCTTTCCTCTTCCAGCACGAATACATAAGGCCGGTTGGCGTGGAAGACTGCGGGCTCTAAAGGATTATCCGCTGAATCAAGACCTATGTTTGTAACTGCTGCCGCTTCCGTGCCCTCCTCGTTTATGGTGACGCTGACTGTCTGCTGTACGCTTGATATATACAGGTCCTTGTCGCTCATCTTGCCGAATTCGGCCTCTATGCGCGAGAAGGCTTTCTTCACGCCCATGGCCTCCAGGGTTTCCACCAGACTGTTCACATCGCTTTCCACCTTCAGCCGTGGCAGTTTGAGGTCTACATCTTTCATCCGCATATTATTCTGCATCTCCTCCCAGCTTGCCGGGTCCAGTCCGGCTATCAGCTGCGAGGTCGTCATGCCCTCGTTGGGCAGCAGTACATACAGGTTGAAGGCCCTGTTGCCATAAGGCAGCTTGACAGCTGCCATCCGTTCGTCCTTCATATACCTGAAGCCCTCCTGCTGCGCCATCATGTCCACCGTCAGCGTGCTGCCGTCTTCGCATCTGAACTCTTCCTGCCGGGTGTTGTCCTTGTTGAATTTCGTTTCCCATACGCCTTTGAAGTAAAGGGCGTTTATCAGCATGGCCACCCCATCGGGCATATCTTCCAGTATCTTGGGTATCAGTCCGTTGGTCTTCTCCGCGCACCAGTCGTTGATGGCATCCTTGGCCGTTTCGCGGGGCTGCGTCCTTACCTCGGCGTCGTAGCTCTCCTGCAGCATGGCCTGGTAAGTGTCCAGCGCCCTGAAGTCGTCAAACATCCAGAAGGAGTTGGCTGTCTTCAGGGTGGTTGTATTGTCCTGCCCGGCCAGTTCCGTCAGCAGTTTCTGGTTATAGGCATTGATTTCATCCACGCTGAATCCCGTGAATCCCAGTGCCTCGGTCAGCTCCTGCAGGGTCTGGCCTTCGGCTCCCGCGGTGGCCATGGACAGTGCATACGAGGCACTGAGCGGCGACAGGTAGATGGACTGTTCGCTTCCCTTGAGGGATGTCAGCACTGCGTCGGCTGTGCGGAAGAAACGGAACGCAAAGTCCGACGTCTGTTTGGCCATTCTTGTTTCGGCCTCTGTCAGTTCGATGGGTGTAAACTCATTGGTTTCATTGGGCGTCCTGTTGCCCGTGTCTTCATTCTGGCAGGCTGCCATCAAGGCTGCGACGGCAAGTCCTGCGAAGGTCAACTTTTTCATATTCTCTCTGTTTTAGGTTGTCCAACGGTAGTGGTGCAGGGGGCTTTGGCCCACCTGTGCGGATTTCCTTCCTGTCTCCCCTGTCTCTGCATGCAACCCTGAAAATCCTGCTGATTCACAAAGATATAAATAAAAACAAGGCTATTTGTTTTTTTTTGTTAAAAATGCAGGGCGCGCGCAAATTTTGTTGATTTCCTTCCCTATCGTCTTGCACACCCCACTGCGTCCGTCCCCATCCGTCTTGTATGCTTCGTTGCCTTGATTGTCTTTTGAGTGGCGGGGATATACCCAAATGAGCTTACGGTATAAAAACATATTTTTTAGATGCGGATAACGCGGGTTGAGCGGATTCCTTTATTGACCAATCCGCATAATCCGTACAATCCGCGTCTAAAAGATGAGTTTAGCTCGTTTTGATACGTCTTTTTACAGGCAGAACGTCTGCTGAAAATATGCCTGCCTTTCACAGCAGGATTGGATAAGTTGTTTATTTTTAATGGTATGCGGTTTTATTGTAACTATAATAATTATATTCATAATAAAACCTTTTCCCCGCGGAAAAAATCCTTCCGTCCACCATGCCGCCGGCAGGCTTGTTGTCAGTCGGGCTGCCGTTGCGGGAACATGTCTTTCCCGGATTTCTTAACTTCCGTCCGGTCGTCATTTCCCTTCTGGAAAAACTTTTCGAACTTCTGGAAAAACTTTTCGAAGAACAGCAGGTGGTAGTCAATGGAGTTGCTCCAATAGGCCCGGTTGTGTCCGCCCGGTCGGGTGATGAAGTCGTGGTCAATCTTGCGGTCCAGCAAAGCCTGGTGCAGAGCCTGGTTCACCTTCAGGAAAAAGTCAGCCTCGCCACAGTCGATGATAAGGGCCAGGTCGCCGTTTTGCAGCTGGTCCACCTGGTTGATGACCGTGTGTGCCTCCCATACTTCCCGGTTCGTTTCGTAGTCGCCCAGCCTCTTTTTCATTTCCCAGTTGCCGGGGAAGGCGCAGATATTCACTCCTCCGCTCATGCTGCCGGCAGCTCCGAAAGTATCCTTGTGGCGGATGGCCAGCCACAGTGCTCCGTGGCCTCCCATGCTCAGCCCCGATATGGCGCGTGCCTTAGGCGTGCGCAGCGTGGCAAATCGCTTGTCCGTATAGTTCACTAGTTCGGTGCCCACAAATGTCTCATACCGGTAGGTGCTGTCCTTCGGGCTGTCCCAGTACCAGCTGTTTTTTCCGTCGGGGCAGACAAACAGCATGCCCTTCTCGTCGGCCATCCGGGCAAGCTCGGGTTTCATGTCTACCCACGTCCCGGCATTGCCGTCATAGCCGTGCAGCAGGTAAACGGTGGGGCAGGGCTGCGCGTCGGGTGCCAGCAGGCGGTCGGGGATGATGTAGACTACTTTGATTTCCTTGTGCATGGCTTGACTTGCTACCATCAGGGTGTCCACGCGTGCGGCCTGTACGGCCGCTGAAGTTGCCAGCATACAGAGGCCGGCCAGGAGTGTTTTTATTTTCATGACAGGTTATTGGGGTTAAGGTGTGTGGCGGCAGGATGTCGCGGTGGGACTCCTGCCGGCCGGCATGTTTCTGGGGTACAATATTCGGGAAAAAACGGGAGATAGGCAAGAATAATGGCTATAATAAAACTCTCTCCTGCTTTATAGAATGTTGCAGGAGAGAGTAATGTGTTACTGATTTTGAATATCAGATAGTGGGTTTATTATATAAATCGTGTGAAGTAAGGTATGGCTTATCTTGGCCATCCTTCATTTTGAGGATAAGAATCGCCAAATAATGCCAATTGTGCTTGTGGAATAGGCCATCTTACCATAAAAGGTTTGAAGTTAGTGCGTGCTTCTGTATTGTATCCATCTTCACCGGCATGCAATTTTATTTGTTCTTCCAATTTACCGATTCTCTTTAAGAATGTCCAGCGATGTCCTTCCAATCCTAGTTCTCGTGCATGTTCATCCATTATATCTTGCATGGTAAGATTTTCTGTCCGTTTATCATTGCCGGCACGTTCCCAAGTTTTGTTGTACCATATCAAAGCATTGGTTTGATCATTCTTATGCAGATATGCTTCAGCCATCGTAAGACATGTTTGTGCATATCTGTATTGCATGACATCAGAAAATCCTTTACTGTCAGTTATAGGATAGGTCTCTACGTCTTCAAATTTTCGTAATCCTACGTGTAATTGTTTTACGTCATCTGCAGCGACACCTTTGAGTGGAATCACATCTCCTACTTGTTTACCTGCATCTGCTGCCGCCTTTTCATTTGTATAGATGTATTCATGGCGATAGAATTTTTGGTATCTTTGGTCATGTTCCTGGTCATAGAGGCTTAATAGATAGTTATTAGGATAAATCCATCCTCTTCCATATCCACCGTTTAATTCAGAACGTTCACCGCCATTACGGCTATGATATTCGGGGATTGCAATCGCTTTTAAGCGATGTCCTGAATACCCCCATTGTCCGGCATAGTCAGCTCCTCCCAAATCTTCATAATATTGCCAGGTGGCAATGGCTTCCTTATGTGTTATTTTTTGGCCTTTGAAAATATCATCCAAATTTACCAAGTCATAAACGCCGGATGCTTCCATCTCTTTTCCTTGTTTTATGGCCTCGTCCCAGTCTTCCATCCACATGGCAACCAACATTCTGACGTGGCGTGCCGCTCCTTTTGTTATACGTCCCGGTTCACCCAAGTCAGTTACGTCAAGAACTTCGATTGCTTTATCCAGATCTTCTGTCAGTAGATTGAATACTTCTTCTTTAGAAGCAGGTTTATACTCGCGTTTATCATTTATGTTTTCAGGAGTAGTGGGAGTCGTATTCAGATAGATGTTTTCATAACGTTCCCATAAAGTGAAGTATGACAGTGCTCTGAAATAGCGGGCCTCTCCTACTGCTCTCTTGACATCTGAATTGTTTTCTTGCATTTTTTCGCCATAATATATAATTTCATTGGCTTTTCCGATGATGTTGTAATAGATATCCCAATAACGTTGGTGGTATCTGTACGTAGCCAGTTCTGTATATTGGTAGTATCCGAAAGCTGGTGCACCGGTTGTTCCTTCGCGACTGATTTCAATATCTGTTCCTCTCAGGAAACCTACAAACATTTCAGAATCGTTATTGATGCTTCCATCGCGTAAAATTCTGCGATGCATATAATATAGACCTATTGAAGCTTGAGCCAATGCTTCGGGATTGGAATAAATGGCATCTACAGTAATATTGGTTTCGTGTTCTTCCATCAACCAGTCGGTACATGAAGTGTTGCCTATGGTAAGGAATAAAGATATCAGAAAGTATATGATAAATTTTTGATTTTTCATATGATGTTATTTTTTATGGTTTAGAAACTTAGATTTATACCAAATTGTGCAGTCTTAGGTTCTGGATATGAACTTGAGCTATGCTCCGGTCCGTATGACTTATAATCTGTAACTGTCCAGAAGTTGCTCAATGTAGCATAGAGTCTCAGATTGGTCAGGCGAATCTTGCTTAGCAATGCTTTAGGGAAAGTATATCCCAAGGTTATATTGCGTAGTCGGAAATAAGAGGCATCTTGATATTGCAATGTGCTTGAATAAGTAATATAAGACTGTTGCGGTTTAGGCATTGTTTGTGACGGATGCTCAGGTGTCCAATAATCCACTTTCATACCATTGGAACCAGGGCTTCCCAATACTGTGCCATAATTTGAGTTTTGTCTATACCCTCCATGTCTCCAGAAAAAGTCGCAAGTCAGGTCAAAACCTTTGTACTCCATGGTTGAGGTAAGCGATGCTATGAATTTAGGGTCTTTTTCATATATGATTTTATCATTGGAGTCGATGACATTATTTGAAGCATCTACATTGGCTACGCGAATATCTCCTGGTTCTGCATTAGGCATGTGCGAATTGGCTATGTCATCGCCTTCCTGCCAAATTCCATCAAATTTGTAATCGTAATAAACATTGATGGGCTTCCCTATGAACCAATTGTTTGTCAAATCATCAACCGGCTTGCCGTTTTCGTCTACTTCGCCAGAGATTTTTACCAGTTTATTCTTGTTTTTGGCAAAGGTCATGTCAAGAGCCCAGTTGAATTCTTGTTCCCTAAAAATATCATAATGCAATGTCAATTCAATACCCTTATTGTTTACTTTACCTAAATTGTCATACATGTTAGTGTAGCCTAATGAGGAATTCAGACTTTTTTTCACAATTAGGTCTTCTGTGTTTGTATTGTAGAATTCGGCAGTAAGTGTGAATCTATTATTGAAAAATCCTAAATCAATACCGATGTTGGTTGATTTAGATACTTCCCAACGAAGATTCGGATTATATAATGTACTTGACGGAAGTGCAGAATAACTGGGACCGTTTAATCCGAACTTATAAAAATAGTCATTGACAACTCCTAGCGTCTGATAAGGAGAGACACCTTGATTTCCTACTTGTCCGTAACTAAGTCTTAACTTCGCATTTGATATCCAGTCAAGGTTTTTCATAAATTTTTCATTGTGAATCAACCATCCTAATGCGATAGAAGGTAAATAAGCCCATTTGTTGTTGGCTCCAAATACGGACGAACCATCAATACGCATAGTTGCTGCTAATAGATATCTATCTAAAATGGTGAAGTTGGCACGTCCCATGTACGAGAGAATCTTTCTGTCAGAAATATCCATGGATGGTTGTCCAGGTTCCAAGGCACTACCAATACCAGCTGCGCCAAACATATCCACTGGGAAATTGGTAGCACCGACAGACAAGCGTTCACTTCTAATTTGGTTGGCACTTTGTACCAATGTTATATCCATTGAACCGAGGTTTTCCTTTTGATATTTATATGAAAGGATGTTTTCTATCAATAAGTCTAGATTGGTCCCTTTTGACAAGTTTCCTGTTCCGTGTGTATTGGAGCCTATCTGATGCTTGGATGAGCGGTAAGTTTCAGATGTGTCAAATTTGCCATTCATGCTGACATTCAACCGATAATTGAATCCTGGGAAGATTTTCCAGTCAGTGAACAGATTCAATAAATATTGGTGCTTTTTATTGTTATTATAATATTCTCTGTTATTCCAAAGCGGATTGGATTGACCTCCATCACCTGTGGTAGGTACCAGATTTCCATCTTCATCGTATGGACTAGTTAAAGGTGAAATAGTCAGATAACCTTCAATAAATTCTTCCTCAATGTCACGGTCGCCATATGTATATGAGAAGTTGGCTCCTACGGAGAAATTCTTGAACATCTCATAATCCGCATTCAAACGCATGTTGAATTGTTGATAGCCGGAATTGGCTATCATACCATCCTGGTTAAAATATCCTAGGCTTAACAGCATCTTAGAACGTTCGGTACCTGTATTTAGCGATACGTCATAACGGCTTAAGATAGCGTTGTCAATAGTCAATTTTTCCCAGTCGGTATATCGCTTATTTTGTAGGTTCTGTAGTTCCCAAGGTTCAAATACCACATCGTCAGCCGGATAAGATCCATCATCGTTGCGATAAATTTCCCGCTGTAATGTAACATATTCGTCAGGTGAGAGAAAGTCGAAGTTCCTTTTCAATGATTGAATAGAGTGATTCATGGAGAATGAAACACTAGTTTTTCCTGCTTTACCACGTTTAGTGGTTACCAATACCACACCATTTGCTGCACGGGCACCATAAATAGCGGTAGAAGAGGCATCTTTTAGTACTTCAACAGACTCAATGTCAGAAGGGTTGACTGATGAGATATCATCAACAGGTACACCGCCTAGAATATACAAAGGTTCATTACCACCAGAAAGAGAACGGGTACCACGGATGCGTATGGAAGATGTACCACCTGGTCTTCCGTCTGCTGAGATTACTTCCAGGCCAGCAACTCGACCGGTTAACATTTGGCCTATATCTGATGTTGGAATCGCTTTCATCTTGTCTGTATCGACAGAAGACAGAGAACCGGTGACATCGCTCTTTTTCTGTACACCGTATCCTACTACAACAACCTCATTTATCATCATATTGTCTTCTTCCAGTACCACGTTTATCTGTCTTTGGCTGCCAACTTTTATTTCTTTTGTCTGCATACCCAGATAACTGAATATAAGAATATCATCTGATGAGACTCCTGACAAGGAATAATCACCATTGATTCCGGTCACTGTTCCAATAGACTTTCCTTTGGCCTGAATGGCTGCACCAATAATGGTTTCTCCAGTCTTATCGGTTACAACACCCCTTACTGTGATGTTCTGTGCCATGCTTAGCAGTGTACAGAGCAATAAAGAAAATGTAAAGACTAACTTTTTTTTCATTCTGTATTAATTTAAAATGGTTTGTTCGGCTTGTTTGTAATATTTACAGATGTAATATGGATTTGAAATAACAGGTAGTTTCTAATAAGTATTATTTTATGGTTATTAAGTGTCTTTCTGTTTTGTTTGCTTTGACGCTACAAAGTTATTCCATGTAGGCTGTTTACAGCAAAATAAAGACTACTATATTACTACTTCTTTGCCTATATTGGGATAGAATTAGCTACGTTATTAGTACTTCAATGTGTTGTAATATAATGATAATCAAATGAATATTATATTTTATCAGTGGGGAAGCTTTCTTACGTTTTCATGAAAATAAAATTTGTTTTTATTTCGTGTCGTTTCTTTGGTCTCATAATTAAGCCATTATGATTCTCATCGCTTGCTGCATTAGGTATGAAGTATTATAATAGTAGTCCTTTTTTTGCCCTCTTTTAGTGTGTATACTATTTTTGTCGCCGAAACAGACGGGTAGTAAAATGATGTTTTATTTTAAAACGTATAAAAATCAAGTTAAAATGAATGCTTTAAAGAATTTCGTGTTAGGCTCATTAATTGTCGGATCTATGGTAGCTTGTAGTACCAATAAGTCCGGACACTTTCGTCATCCGGTAACGGCCGCGGCCGATACAAATGTCGTGTTGCCGCCGGCTTGGGCTTTTGGAGTGCTATTTGGCGGATATACAGACCAGGAAGGCACTATTCAGCGTGTTAAGGATATCATGGCTCATGACTATCCCATTGATGGCTATTGGATAGACTCGTGGTTCTGGGATTATCAGAATCATGGAATGGGGCCTGATAAATTTATGGATTTTGTAGCCGACACCGTATCTTATCCCGACAGAAAAGCCATGTGGGATTTTTTGGAAGAAAACAATATCAAAGGTGGTTTCTGGGTATGGGATTGTATCTTTGAAACCGGTAATGAAGAGGCTTTTAATGATTTTAAGGAAAAGGGCTATTTTAAGAATATCTATGTAGAGAAAGGGTCGTGGCATAACAAAAGTACCACAACTGCCATGTATGAGGCTCATACCGGTCATAAAGGTACTGTCTGTGGAAATATTGATTTCAACAATCCTGAAGCGGTGGCCTATTTCAAGCAACGTATGAAACATTTCTTTGATGAAGGTGCCGATTTTTTGAAACTTGATAGAAATTCTCATATAGAAATATGTAAAGCTATGTTTGAAATGACCCAGGAATTGGGTAAAGAAACAAAAGGTCGTGGCTTTATCATGTCTCACACCGGTGGTACAGAGAGAGAGGAGTTCAAGCGATATCCTACTAAATGGACTGATGACACGCGTGCCGACTGGTCGTTGGACAAACCGACTAAAGAATTTTATGGTTGGGTGCCCAAAGTGGCTTTGAAGGAAAATATTGAAATGTATACAGACCCCAATAGAAAGACCAGTACTATACCTTTCCTGACACAGGACCTTGGTGGATTTGAAAAGGGAAAAGGAAAAGAACTGGATGAAGAACTGTATATCCGTTGGATGGAGTTCGCTTTGTTCTGTCCTGTAGTAGAAGTATTCACACAACCTGAAAATCCGACCTACAACCTGCCCTATCTACGTTCCGACAGAGCCGACAGTTTGTTCCGCGCCTACTCGCATCTGCGTATGAAACTTTTCCCCTATATCTATAGCAATGCCCATAGAAGCCGTTGGGAAGGAAAGGCCATGATACGCCCTACACAACATAGCATACACGATTTCACGATGGGCGATAATTTCCTGTTTGCACCGGTTTTTGAGAAAGGAGCTGTGACCCGTCAGTTGACATTCCCCGAAGGAACCTGGATGGATTTCGCTACACTCGAAGAGTTTGAGGGTGGTAAGCAGTACACGGTGGATGCTCCGGTTGAAGTTGTCCCTATGTTTGTAAAGGCAGGTTCAATCATACCCATGCGCGAATATGCCCGGAGTATTGAAAAAGGTAATAATGAAGTACTTACATTGCATGTATATCCCGGTGCTAACGGAACTTTCGAACTGATAGAAGATGATGGAACAAGCAATGATTATTTAGAGGGTATTTATGCCAAGACTGCAATCAGGCTGACAATGACAGACAATGGTATGAAGGTGGAGATTGACCCGGTTTTGGGCTCTTATGAGGGTATGGAGATGCAGCGTTCGTGGCGCATCAGTGTACATGGAAAACAGCCGGTGAAATCCATATCAGGTAATGGCGTGGATTTGAATCTGTCAGCTGTTAATGAGCAGGAAATTCAGTCGTCATTATTGACTACTAATAAAAATGAGGCAACAGTTTTTGAAATAGCTTATTAATGCCAAGTAAACACAAAACAAAATTTTAAATAGCGTCAATGGCCGTCACTATTATTATCGCTTGTCAATAATAGAGTGATGGCCATTTTATATATAGAGGCTTAAAGACAGAAGAATTATTTTATATTCATTGCAAAATGTTTTGTTCTGTTTCTTGATTGATGTAATTGATTATTGGTAGCTGAAGTATTCATATCTCCTATTTTTGTATATTCTTTTTTAAAGTGTATTTTGTATAGCTTGAAAACTGGCTGGTTCTTATTTTAATTCAATCATGAATTCCGTAAGGCTTTCTTCCTGTGCCAGGTGCAGTTTCTTTCTCAACCGATAGCGGGCAGTTTCTACTCCTCTTACCGATATGTTAAGAAACTGAGCAATCTCCTTTGTGGGCATGTTTAGTCTTAGTAGGGCGCAGAATCTCAGGTCATTGGGGGTAAGTTCGGGGTATTTGTCTTTCAATGTCCTGAAAAAGTTCTCATGAATCCGGTCAAAATTCGACAGGAAAGTCTGCCAGCTTTCTTCATCGGATACCATGTTGTTGTGTATCAGCATGAGTAGTTTGTCCATGCATCTGTTTACACTTTTCTCTGTTATCTTCAATTGTTGGATTTCCTTTTCCAAAGATGTGAGAAATTCCTGGTGTGCAATGTTGGTCATGACTACGCCTGATAATTCCTTGCTTTTGAATCGTAAATCGGCTTCAAGCTGTTCTTTCTCCAGCTTGATGATACGGTTTTCCTGTTGCTGCATTGCGGCTTGATGAGCCATTCTTTCTTGTTCAAGAACTTTGTCTTTTTTCTTTTTTACATAGGTATAAGCCCAATATTGCAATCCACCAACTGTTAAAATACCGGTAAGAATATAGATAACTATGGCCCAGCTGTTTAAATACCAAGGAGGTAGTATGGAAAAAGAAACTTGAGTAGTTGCCAATACTTGGTTGTGGTTGTAGATTTCAGCTTTGAATTGGTACGTGCCTGCCGGTAGGCGTGAGTATGTCTTTTGTAAATCTCGTTCTCCTTCTGTCCATTGCTCAGACAATCCCTCCAGTTGATAACGGATGCCATAATTATGGTCGGAATAAGCTGGATAGGACAGTCTGAATCGGATGGTGTTGTAAGTGTATGCAATTTTGTTATCAGCATTGGGAAGAAGCAGGACGGTTGAGTCGTTGCTTTCATTTAATGCATGCATGTCGGCAATCCACAATTGGGGCTTTACCGGATTGGTATACAAGATGGTGGAGTCAGTCGTGATGCGTACGAGTTGGTTGTTCAGGCATAAGTAAGCATGTTGTCCGCCTGTGTCACAAATAATATTGCTTCGTTCTTCCATATTTTGTTCATTGAACATGGAATAAGGGATTATCTCCTGTATCTTGTACGAATCCTGGTTGCATAATACTTTATAAGCCTTTCGTGTACCAGCAAACCAGTAAACATTATTGTAGGCATGTCTGATGGAATGAATACCTTCCAGTATATTGGCTTGTCTGTTTAGTGCAGTATGAGGGACAATCGAATCTGATGAAGGGACGTATTTATAAAAGGCAGTTCCATTAGTCATGACTATTTCGCCATTTATTTTTCCCAGACAATAATTACCGTTTTCTATGTTTCCTAATCTGTTGATTTCTTTTATTACTTTCAGATTCTGCATGTCTTTGTCTAACTGTAAACGGTAAATTCCTTTCCTTAAATGCTTAACCCAAATATATCCTTCACTGTCAGTCTCGATGGAAGCAGCCAAATGGTGGAATCCTTTTAGTTGATGCAGATATTTGTATTGCCCGTTGGAGTCTTCCTGATATAAATCAATGCCTCCATACGTTCCGCTGATGAGATAAGATTTTTCTCCGATTTTCAGTTCTTTCAGGCACATGCCTCCCTGGGCTTCAGACACCGGAAAGGCATCCAGACCGGAAATCAGGAATGTACCTTTATTGTGGCCACAAAAAGTTTGTTCTCCTATTCTTTTGATATACCAGGTCTGCTCTTCCATTTTTCGTACCTGTTGCAGTTGATTCTCGTTAAACAGATACAGTCCTTGATTGGATGCGATGTACGTTCCTTCCTTTTGGACAGATACATCATAAATCATACCTATATTGGGTAATGGCGGTTTGTAATATGAAATAAGTGAGTTGCTTTGAATGTAGACAATGCCATCATCAAGAGCAGCCCAGATATTGTTGTCTTTGTCACAGTACAGTCCCAAAACAGTGTTGTTATGCAGATTTACCCGCGCATTTTCCACCCAAAGTTTTTTCCCGTTTTTGTCTAGTGCATACAGTCCGTTTGACAGTGTGCCGATAATGTAGCAGCTGTCTTTTGTCATAATGGCATGATTGATGGTGTATTTTTTTAAATCTTCATCACAATCGGTGTGCCATTCTTTCAATTGGCTATTTTTCCAGACGAAGCCTCCTGCATTGTTGGTAAAAAATAGTATTCCGTTTTTGTGAGGTACTCCTGCAACAACACTGCAACCTTTAAGTTGCTTGCGTGTAATCAACTCTGTAAACTCTTTGCCATTAAATTCGCATAAATTCCCTTTAATTTGCTGTGAGTAGCATGAGTTGCCTATGGGAAATAAATTCAGAGGTAATGCAGATAAGGGTATCTGTGTCACATTCGTTTGATCATACACGAATAGTGAGCCAAAAGAGTGAAAGAAAATTTGATTGTTCCATTTGACAATGGTCCAAATCTCATCATTGTGGAAAGTATAATTTCTGACGGAATCTTTTAATGAATGATATGTCAGTCGATTACGGTTATCTGGCGCAAAATAGCCGAACTCCTCGAAAGAGCCTATATATATTCGGTCTTTATCTAAATATATGGAGCGGACTATTCCTTTATTGGGCAATTCGTGGAGCTTCCAGAAATTACCGTCAAACTCTAACAGACCTTTATTATTACCAAAATACATGATTCCATTCCGGTCTTGAGCAATGGCCCAGTTCTGTATGCCGGCTTTGTAGTCAGATGTCTTGTAAGCTGTTACGATAGGTACGAAAGGTATATCTGCTACGGCCTTTACTACAAAGCTAATTTGGAAAATAATAAAAAGCAGCAGGTTTTTGCATGATGTGTGGGTTATATGCGATAGGTATGTATATTGCATAGCTCTGATAGTAAGGATTAAGGATTTATAAGATACAAAGTTAGTCATTTTTGTTATACTATTCATAATTTCCGTTAGTTTTTGCTTTACACAACAGGTGGCCTGTTGTGTGTTTAGCTTATTTTCTTGCCGTTTTTGGTTGACAGTCGTTTATGTAGACTGCTTGTATGTGGTGTATGTAATTCAATACCAAATCTAAAAAATCGACCAAAATCCACCTTCTTCGTACCTCAGTCGTACCCCATTCGTACCTGGTCCGTACCAAGTTCGTTCAGATAGGAACGAAGAAACAGGGGTTTTGGGGCGGTTTTGGTGGGTTTCGGGAAAGGTCGATTTGAAAAATTGACCAATTTTGGGGGTGTGCGAGGAATGGGTTGTACCGGCGGCGGAGGAGGGCAGCGGAAGGAGGAGAGGCGGACGGGCTGAAATTTCTTCGGCTTTCGCTTGCAAACTTCCCGATTTTAGTTTTACTTTGTTCATCGTTGAACTTTAAACTATTTGTCAAACTATGGGAAAGAATAAGAAAGCGACACACAGTCGCAAGGAAGAACAACAGGGAAAGAAAGTGCTGCTGATAATCTCTGCGGTAGCTGTATTGCTGGCCGTCATCATGGTGCTTGTTTCCGCATATATTTAAACAACGCCAAGGAGGACAGTTATGCCACGAGAGATAGAACGCAAATTTCTGGTGACGGGCGAGTACAAGTCGCAGGCTTTTGCCCACAGCCGTATTGTGCAGGGGTATATCTGTAGCGCGCGAGGACGTACCGTCAGGGTGCGCCTGCGCGACGGTCGTGGCTACCTCACCATCAAGGGAGCTTCGGATGCCGCCGGCATGAGCCGCTATGAGTGGGAAAAGGAAATCTCCCGGGAAGAGGCCGAGGAGCTGATGAAACTGTGCGAGGAGGGCGTCATCGACAAGACGCGCTACCTGGTGCGCACCGGCAGCCACGTGTTCGAGGTGGACGAGTTCTACGGCGATAATGAGGGCCTGGTGATGGCAGAAGTGGAACTGGCCTCGGAGGACGAACCGTTTGACCGGCCTGCGTTCATTGGCCGCGAGGTGACGGGTGATGTTCGATATTATAATTCGCAGCTGATGAAGCATCCGTACAGGGAGTGGAAACAGGAATGAATAAGCGGTAAGTGGTGAGTGATAAGTGGTGAGTGATGAGTGGCACACGGATGGCACAGGATGGAACGGATGACCGCAGATGATTTTATCCTGACTGTTTTGTTCGCAGGGTCATCCCGCACTTGTTGCGGGAACTGAAAGGATGCCGGAAAATGGCAATCTGTGATATAAAATTGGGACAAGAATAATGAATCGGAAACACCTTCAATTGATTGACAGCATGATAGCCTATAATGCGGGCGACGCCAAGCGCGTGCAGCATTTCATCAAGGTCTACCAGTTTGCCTCGCTCATCGGTGCGCAGGAAGGACTGGATGATGACACCTTGTTTGTGCTGGAGACAGCTGCCATTGTACATGACATCGGTATCCGCGTGAGCGAACAGAAATACGGCTCATGTGACGGCAAGTACCAGGAACTGGAGGGACCGTCCGAGGCACGCAAGCTGCTGACTTCCTTGGGCGGCTATACGCCTGAGCAGATTGAGCGCGTCTGCTGGCTGGTGGGGCATCACCACACGTACAAGGACATAGAGGGCGCCGACTATCAGATACTGGTGGAGGCCGACTTTCTGGTCAACATCTACGAAGACGCTTTCAGCGGGCCGATGATAGGGAATGTCCGGCGCCGTATATTCAGGACTGCAAGCGGCCTCAGGCTGCTGGATACGATGTATCCGGCGGAGCGTTGAGCCGCAGCGTCCCACATAGCATCGAGTTATGGAACGAATTTATCAATACCTGCCGCGCGAGCTGGTCACCTTCCTGCTGGTGACCGTGTTTTCCTTGCTCATCGGGCTGTCGCAGCGCAAAATCAGCCTGAAGCGCGAGGGTGAGACGACTTTGTTCGGCACCGACCGTACGTTTACTTTCATCGGCATACTGGGCTACCTGCTCTATATTCTCGACCCGGCAGACTACCGCCTGTTCATGGGTGGCGGCGCGGTGCTGGGACTGTTGCTGGGGCTGAACTATTATGTCAAGCAGACGCAGTATCATGTCTTTGGTGTCACCACCATTGTCATTGCCCTTATCACCTATTGCCTGGCACCGGTGGTCATGACGCAGCCGTCGTGGTTTGCTGTCATGCTGGTGGTCACGGTGCTGCTCTTCACCGAGTTGAAGCATACCTTCACCGAGCTGGCGCAACGCATGAAGAACGACGAGATGACTACGCTGGCCAAGTTCCTGGCCATCAGCGGCATCATCCTGCCCATGCTGCCCGACGAGAACCTTATTCCGGGCATCAACCTGACTCCCTACAGCATCTGGCTGGCCACGGTGGTGGTATCGGGCATTTCCTACCTGTCCTACCTATTGCGTCGCTATGTGTTCCACGAATCGGGCATCCTGGTGTCGGGCATCATCGGCGGGCTGTACAGTAGCACGGCCACCATTTCGGTGATGGCACGCAAGAGCCGTACGGCTGCTCCCGGCGAGGCGCCTGAGTATGTGGCGGCCATGCTGATGGCGGTCAGCATGATGTTTCTGCGCTTCCTCATCCTGATAGGCATTTTCAGCCGTGAAACGCTGGCCAGCATCTATCCCTACCTGCTGGGCATGTCGTTGCTGTCGGCGGGTGTGGCGTGGTACCTGCACCGCAAGCGGCCTGCGCCCGTGGAGGGACAGGTGGAGACGGAAGACAGCAGTAACCCCCTGGAATTCAAGGTGGCACTGATATTCGCCCTGTTGTTTGTGGTGTTCACGGTGGTGACGCACTACACGCTGGCCTATGCCGGCACGGGCGGTCTGACGGCCCTGTCCTTCGTCTCAGGTCTGAGCGACATTACGCCCTTCATCCTCAACTTATTGCAGGGCACGGGCAACATACCGGTAGAGGTCATTGCGGCATGCAGCCTGCAGGCCATCGTAAGTAATATTGCCGTCAACCTGTGCTACGCCCTGTTCTTTGCCGGGCGTCGCAGCCCGTTGCGTCGTTGGCTGCTGGTGGGCTTCGGCGGGGTCATTGCGGCGAATGTGGTGGTGCTGGCGGTGTTTTATTTGTAGGGAATACGAGCACATGTGGCTGACAGAATTCCAGCTTTGCAAATGTATCTGGAGTAAGTAAGATTTCCATATAGTCAGTTTCTGCAATAGCTATCCTGTTGTAGAAAAGTGGCGTGCTGTGTTTCAAGGTTTTCGAAGAATTACTTAGTCTGTTGGTAATTAATGCGATATAAGTTGGTGTGTTGTCATTCGGGGGGATAGACGTGGCATGCCACATTTCTGCATTTACCTGTTGTTTTGGGGAGGTTGCATTGAAAACATACATGATGATGCTTATTGCTATCTGACAGTAAGAGTGAAATGTTCTGGCAATTTCATTTAATTTTTATTGGGTACTGATGAAAAATAGGAGAATATATTTTATTCTCCCGATGAACCGATATGAACCATTATGAACCAGATTTCCTATTGTGTGGCTATGGTTTATAGATTATTTTTGCTATAAAAGATACGAATTGTGGTAGGATGCACCAGCGTTAATTAATATTGTTGAAAACATTTATCTATTTCTATAATGTCTTCTATGTATTTGGAAGATTCATTTTAATGAATGTAGATTATTGGAAGTAATATTTCACTATTAAAATAAGAATGAATGAGTTAGAAATTTGGTTGGCAATAGCCGACTGTTTTAGAGGTCGATCAGTTTCTGATTGCTCTTATAGTGAACTCCCATTTTATATGACCATAGATGATGTGTTTACTATAACTGATGGGAGAGTTGTAGTTTGTGGAGTGATAGTAACCGGTACTGTATGCGTGGGTGATTCCGTTAGAATAGGTTGGGGTGAATGGGGAAAAGTTCAAGATATTATGATGTCTGAAGAGTTCATAGAAGAGGGGATAGCTGGAGACCAAGTCAGTATACTGCTGGATATAACCGATGCTTCTCATATTGAGCCTGGTATGGGAGTATATCATGCATGTATGGGGACAAATATCCATATTGATTGGAAAAGACTCATTGAAGTGATACAAGAAAAGTTTGGGGTTGTGATGCTAAAGAAAGAACTTTCTAAGCATGCTCATGATATAAATAGCATTGTTTATTCGATTCGTCAAAAGCTTGAAAAGCAAAAGACCAGCAGTAATGCGATGAATAGTGATTTTAAACAAAACAAAGAAAAGGAAAGAAAAGCTTCAGGTAATACCCAAAAAGAAATTGAGAACTTATATGCTGAATTACTGTATATAATACGTGAGACTAAGCAAGATGTTTCCGGGCTGAAAGGAGTAAATTCTTCTTTCAATGCCATTAAACGAACTATCGGGGAAACACTGAATGCTCAGATTGAGTTGGCTGACAAAGAACTGTCTAAAGCATTAAATGAGACTGTTTGGGATAATCTTGTAATAGCATTTTTTGGAGAAACCAATGCCGGTAAGAGCACTATTATAGAAACTTTCCGTATTTTGTTTGATTTGAACAGACAGCAAGGAGACGGATTAATCGTAGGAGACGGCAGGCATGATTTTACTAAAACTTATGAGGAATACAAGTTGTCTATTGGTGGTCATCAGTTTACTTTAATAGATGTACCTGGAATAGAAGGAAATGAGGAAGAGTTTAAGGATATTATTCAGACTGCACTCCATAAGGCCCATTGCATATTCTATGTGCAAGGGCACAATAAAAAAACGGATGAAGCTACTGCAAGAAAAATAAAGAAATATCTTGGTGACTGGGTAAAAGCATATTCTATTTATAATGTGCGTGGCGGAGCCGGCAATTATGATGAAGAAGATGAGCGTGAAACACTACTGACAGAAGCTGTTTTGAAGACAGAAAATCTGATTCGGATAGAGTTTAAAAGGATATTGGGGGATGTATATGCCGGTCATATTACCTTGCAGGCCCTTTTGGCAATGTGCGCTAAGGCAGTTTTTTCCGAACAGCGTGAAGACTTGATTAAGACTCAACAAAAGCTGATTAAATATTTCGGGAATGCAGAGCGAATCATGCAATTCAGCCAGTTTCAGACTCTCATCAATCTTGTGGGACAAAAGGCTTCCAACTTTCAATCGGAGATTATGGAAGCCAATAAACAGAAACTGATATCACTGGCCAATCAGATTTCCTGTCGGATTTCTTTTGTCATGGAAGAACAGAAGGATGGTTTGAAGAGATTAGCGGATAATTTAAAAGTCGTAGAGCGAGAGGTTTGCGACAACTATCTTGATTCGGCTTATAGAAATATCCTATATAAGTCAAAAAATGCGGTAGATAGTATATATGGTCGGTTAAAATATGAGGTGTTCGAACTGATAGATGATAAGGATGATAATATTAAAGCTCGTGTTGAATGCATACAGGAAGAATTATTGATGGAGCTTGAAAGTAGTATTAAAAGTATTATTTATGATGAACTTTCACGCGTGAGCAATAATGCAAATCGAAAAATCAAAGGACTTGATGGTATTCGTTTGGCATTCATCAAATTTCATGTAAATATCGACCTTGACGCTGAAATAGACTTCAGCGGGGCACTGTCTGAATTGGATATTGATTTAGATAATGTGTTAGGATGGGTAACTAAAACAGCGGGAACTGCTGCTGTAGGTGCAGGAATTGGTTCTATTTTTCCAATAGTAGGGACTCTAATTGGAGCTGCTGCCGGGGCTGTAATAGGAGGAATAGTTCATGCGGGCAGTGGTGATGGTGGAAAAGCGGCTGCAAAGAATAGTGTTTCTGAAGCTGTCAGCAAGGCAGAGAAAGAAGCAAAACAAAATTTGACGGAAGTACTATCTCCTGTTTTAAGAGACATTGAGAGCGAAAAGAAAAAGCTGAAATCTTCAGTAAGGAAGGAACTGGATAATATTGAAAATCTGAATGAAGCTATAGATAGTCTTAATGATGGTATAGAGGCTTTTGTAAAACAATTATAAGACAATAGATATGGAAGAATTTGATATATTAAGCAAGCGTATCAATAAGCTGATGTCATTAAAACGTTTATTGGAATCCGGGCTTGGTAGTATTCCTGAGTTACAGACATACATTGATAAAGTAAACAGCATCATAAGCAACGTAAAAGATGATGAAATAAGCGTTGTATTATTAGGCAGTTTCTCGGATGGTAAGACAAGTGCGATTGCCGGATTGTTAGGCCGTTTAGAGGATAATATGAAAATTGATAATGATGAGTCTTCAGATGAGCTGACAGTTTATCGCCCAAAAGACTTAAAGAAAGGATTTAAGATTGTTGATACTCCGGGACTTTTTGGGACAAAGGAAAAAGAGATAAATGGAAAAGATGTTAAATTCTCCCAAATAACAGAACGATACATTTCTGAGGCTCATATCATTATATATGTATGTGATGCTGTTGTGCCATTAAAAGAGAGCCATGTGGAGATAATCAAGCGCATCATGCGCAACTATCATAAGCTGGATAATACCATCTTTGTAATCAACAAAATGGATGAAGCAGGCTATGACTTGTTAGATGCTGATGATTTTAGCAGAGGTTGTGAGATAAAGAAAGCAAATCTTATTTCACGGCTTCGCGACTCTATTAATCTGACTCCTGATGAAGAGAAGTGTTTACATGTCGTTTGCATTGCTGCTGATCCTAAAGGTAAAGGATTAGCATACTGGTTTTCCAAAATGGATAGCTATTACGAACGTTCTCACATAAAGGATTTGAGAAATTGCATCAATACTGTTATTGACAAGGTAGACGCAGAATCGCTTTCATCCTCAACGTATGAAATATCTGTTAAGGATGTAGTAGATAGTTTGGGAAAGGCCATTGATGGAACGAGTAAACCGGTAAAAAAGGCTCTTGCCAAGATAGAAGAGTCTGCTGCAGATCTCGCTGAGGATCAAAAGCTGTTGAGGGAAGAGCTTGCTTTATCAAAGAATGAACTTAGTAATGCTTTAAACGAAGTAAAAAATGATGTCTTACGAGAAATTAAGAGTGCTTCCATTGAAACTATAGGGGATGTTATTTCAAATCATTTGGGAGAGCAGGATGGGGAAGTTACTTTTTATGTCTTCCAAAATAAAATAAATTCTCTTATAGAGCAGTGTAGTGAGACAAATGCAAAAGCAGTCGATACTGCAGCCGTAAAATTGGAGAACGCATACTCTATGCAGAATGAAATGCTTAATGAGGCGGTTAAGTTTGGTATAAACGGGCTGAAAAATCTGAAAGTAACAGGTGAACAGGTAAAAGCCGTTCGTGATATTATTGCCAGTAGTTATAAATTTAAGCCGTGGGGAGCTATTAATTTAGGTAAGAGCATCACTAAATGGGCCGGATGGATAGGTGCAGGTTTAGGAGTCGTGTTTGAACTATATGGCTGGTACAAACGGCATAAGGATGCAAAGAAATTGGAAGATTTGAAGAAAGCTTTGGCAAATGCAGTTAACGATTGTATGTCTAACGTTTTTAAATTGTTCGGTTCAGAAGTACTTTATTATAAGAACTTTGCCCCATCTTACATTGAGTTATGCAAGAAAATGGATGAGCGGAATAAGGAAATTGAGCGTTTGCAGCAGAAAGTAAAAGAATTGGAGCAATATAAACAACGTATTGTTCAGTGGAAGGAATCTGGAGAATATGCTGAATACAAAGAAATATAAAAATCTAACTGTTAAAGAATAATGTCATGAGTATTGAAACTAAGAAGAAAAAGAAAAAAACTAAGGGTAAATTTGTAGAAGCCGCATTAGCTGTTGCTGGTCTTATTGCTGCGGTTGTTGTTGGAACTAAAAAGGTAAAATGAAGTCTTGATAAGAGGTAAAATAATCTTCAAATGTACCAATTGCGGTCATAAGTTCAGTGCAATGGACATTGAATATATGGCATCTGTGTTTTCTACGCCGCAGATTTGCCCGAAATGCAAAAGTATTCGGACAAGGCCTGCAGGATTGGTCGGTTTATTGAGTCAGAATGTTTATAAGAAGATATGGGACAGTATGGAAAAAGGACAAAGAGGTAAATGATGTTCATATATGTATAGTTCCTTTGATTCTTTTCATAATTAAAAAACCGTGTTGCTAAAGCAATGCGGTTTTTTGATGCCCAATCGTGTGAAGAGGATACTATCTGTTGCGGCATTTATGCGGCTTAATAGGGCGAAACTTGTGTGGACAGGCAGTATCAATTTGGTGAGGAAGTGGTGGGCAAAAATGATAGCGAGGACACAGATGGATATATGTTGGCTCTAAATGAACGAGAATGAGCTGTTATGAACCATTATGAACCAGAAACTTCGTTGTATCAGTGCGTTGTAAATAGGTATATTTGCATGTATCAAACAGAACACCTAATGCTTGGGGATACAAGTTTGTTCTGTTAGGCCAACGGTTTGTGGTATGTTCTGCTAAATATGGAGAATGATAATTTGTCAATAAAAGTATTTTAAGCCAAGAGATGCTAGAATGAGAGGCGTTATTTTTTTAATCTAAGATGACTTCAGTATTTGAAAAATATACAGTTTCACGCCTTGTGTTATTATAATAATCATTTTGGGGACTGGAATGATTAAAAACTTAGTAAGTGATGTCGCAATTAAAATCTTGTTTGATTCTGTGTTTGCTATGTCTGCAAACATCTCTTTTTGCACAGTTGCAGAATTTTGAGATTAAAAAGAAGGAAGTAAGTAATCCGAAGTTGGATTCTTTGTGTAAATGTTATATGATGTTTTCTGCAGATACTCAACGTCAGGCCAGAACTGGTGAAATCTACACAAGAACGGAAGAAAGCCTGGAGGAAATAATAAAGAAAGACAGTGTTCGCTACTATATGCATTTACTTCGTGGAAGAACTCCGGAAAAATATGCGATGGATTATGCTAAGGAAGTCGAACGGACAAAAGGCTTTAAAGCCGCAAAACAAATATGGAAACAAATTCGGAATAAGGAGTTTAAACTCCCTGAATTTGTGCCTGATACAGCTAAATATGCGAAAGAAATAGCGAGTGAAAGGGCTAGCTGGGAAAGCATATATCGGGATTCCCGTAAACTTTTGAAGGAGAACATGGAAGAACTTAGAAGACTTCCATATAATCAATGGGTTTATGTTTTTGATACATTGCAGCTTGGTGGCAATAATCCGACATTATATCCGGGAGAATATGTGTCAATTAGCAGATATAATGATATCAGATTATTAATGAATCATGATGAAGATTTTTATCTTGCCAAACAAGATACTAGAATACTTACAATGCCAGTTAAGGATTATGATTTCTGGTTTAGAAGACTGAAAGGAGGAACGAAGATAATTATCCCAAGTTATAAACAAATAAAGAACCTGGTGACGGATGAATATGTATCCTTGGATTCGCTGACAGAAGCAGACCTTATTATTGCTAGAGAAAATAAAAATGGTGTTGAGAGTATTAATGAATACGCAAAGGTTTCAGAGGATATGATTTTTAAAATCAATTCAGGAATCATGTATGACTGGATAGATGTAAGTGGAAGTTTGGATAAGGTAAGGCCTAACGCTTCATTGCTTTCTGACAGTACTTTATATGCGGTAGCTAGTCAACTGATGATGCAATGGCGTCATTTCAAAGAAGAAGGTTCATCGGGTAGCAAAGATTTGATATATAAGCTGATTACTAAGGAGGATTATGACAGAATCAAACAGTTGGAAAAGGATTTCCCTCAAATTGAAGCTGAGCACAAAGAGGCAGTTGATAAAGGGTTTAAGGAATGGGTTTCTGTCAGTACCAAGGCTTATGCGGCAGCTTACACGGCACTGATGGGAAAAGACCCGCAAATAGGTTTGTCTGTAAAAGAATTGAAGAATTACGTGATACTTTCAAAGGTGCCTCAAGGAACAACAACCTATTATAAGATAAAGCATCTGCTGAATGAGAAAATATATGAAATAACGGTTGATAGTAAAGGTGTCATAACAGCTTATAATTTAATAGTTTATTAGTTGGAACCAGCAGATTCTTACATGTGGGGAGTGTAACATGGGCTGGATGTAAGAACCAAAGGTAGTAAGGTGCCCGTCATTGATAAAGTATGCATCAATGGCGGGCACCTTTTTCCTACATTATTCATGCAAATGGCATTTCGTTTTTAAACAGCTTTCCTGCTTCCAGGCATATTTTTTACAAGAAACAGCTGTTGTGTCATAATTCTCCTTATCTTTAGCGAGTCAAATATTTATTGTCTCAATAAGTAAGCTGACATATTTTGCTTTAAATCAATAAACTGGAAATTCAAAAACTCAAGAACCATGAGCAAACAGGATTATATCCAGGCCAACAAAGAGTGGCTGGAAGTGAAGTCGAAGGAAGAAGGTGTGAAGGCTCTTCCGAAAGGTATATTCTACAAGGTAATCAGTGAAGGGAAGAAGGACGGCAAGCACCCGACACCCCGCAGCATTGTCACGGCTCACTATACGGGATGGACCATCAACGGCAAGAAGTTTGACAGCAGCCGTGGGGGAACGCCTATTGCTTTCCGGTTGAGTGACCTGATAGAAGGTTGGATTATCGCTATGCAGCAGATGTGTGTGGGCGATAAATGGGAATTGTATATCCCTGCCGAAATGGGGTATGGCAAATTTTCACAGCCGGGCATACCCGGCGGGTCGACGCTGATTTTCGAGGTGGAGCTGCTCGGCATAGCCTGACAGAGGGCTATATGTAATTTTTATTTGCCGGTAATTGTAACATTGGGCAGATAAATAACGTCTAATAATAGGAAGCTGAGGTTGCCAGCTGTTTCTGGTAAGATGAAGGGAACGGTTGGTAACCTTTGTTGTTGATTTAGGCTGGGGTGCGGTTCTCTCTCTTTGGCATTTTAAACTACGAAACAATCGTAATAAGATAAAATACTCTATTTTTGTTGTGCTGAGTGTGACAAAAGAGGGGTAGGGAACGACTGTTATAAATGAACAAACAAACATAGGCGGAAGCCGGCGCGACTGTGGGCAGGCTTTAGCCAAAACAATACACAAAAAGTCAATAAACGGGTGGTGCTTTTGCAAACGGGCTTTGGGACTGTTTACCGGTTCCTGCGTCGTGGTAGGTTGCAGTTGGACCATCGAAAAAAACAGGAGAATGTGATGAAAACAAAAACAATGCTGCTGCTATGTATGCTGCTGATGGCTGGACTGGGAATGGCACAAAACAAGAGTGCTGCAAGTTTTTCCATAAAAGGGTTGCTGCTCGATTCGTTGACCCAAGAGGGGGAACCTTATGCTACCATTAAAATTGTGAAAAAGGAAGCACCGCAGAAGGCGGTGAAGATGCTGGTGACCGACATGCAGGGACGCTTTCAGGAGAAGCTGACGGGCACGGGGCGTTTTGTGATGACGATAACCTCCGTGGGCAGGCAGCCTATTGTGAAGGATTTTGCGGTGAAAGCCGGTGAGAAGCTGGTGGACTTCGGCACCCTGTACATAGTGGATGCTACCAATGAACTGGGACAGGTGGAGATAGTGGCGCAGAAGCCACTGGTGAAGGCCGACATAGACAAGATAGAGTATAGCGTGCAGGATGACCCTGACTCGGAGACAAACTCCGTGCTGGAGATGCTGCGCAAGGTGCCGCTGGTTACGGTAGACGGTGAGGACAACATAAAGGTGAACGGCAGCACGAGCTTCAAGGTGTATGTAAACGGTAAGCCCAACAACATGATGAGCAACAACCCTACCGAGGTGTTGAAGAGTATGCCTGCCAACACCATCAAGCACATTGAGGTTATCACCAATCCGGGACCGAAGTATGATGCCGAGGGCGTGGGTGGTATTCTGAACATCGTGACCGAGGGCGGCGGCTTTGAAGGCTACACGGTGACGGTGAGCGGCAATGCCAGCAACCGTGGCGGGGGTGGTGGTTTCTTCGGCACCGTGCAGAAGGGAAAGCTGACCGTGAGTGCGCGCTACAACTACAACCGCAATAATAGTCCGCGCAGCTATTCGGGAGGTAGCCAGCGTACGACAATGGCCTCGGCCGATGCAGCCAACCTGGACTACAGTGGCAGCAGCAAGAGTGACGGCTCTTTCCAGTCGGGTAGTCTGGAGGCCAGTTATGAGATTGATACCTTGCGGCTGCTGACGGCCTCTTTCGGCTTGTGGGGTGGCGGCAATAACAGCAATGGAGGCAGCAACTACATAGGTACCGCACCCGACGGGGGATACCTGCTCTACCAGTATGGCACAGGCAGCCGCAGCAAATCGTCGTGGTACTCCGTGGACGGAAGCATAGACTACCAGAAGCTGTCGCGCACGGTAAAGGGTCGCATGCTGACGTTCTCCTACAAAATCAATACACGTCCGCAGACTTCGGACGCCTATTCCGAATATGACCTGGCTTACGGGCATGATGACTGGACAGATTACCTGCGTCGCTTGCAAGACCAGCACAACGACGGAAGCCAGAACACTACGGAACATACCTGGCAGGCCGACTATACGACTCCTATTGGTGAGATGCACACCGTGGAGGCGGGTGCCAAGTACATCTTGCGCAATAATGCTTCGGACAACGACCGCTATGTGAAGGTGTCGGCCGATGGGGCAGACTATGACTTTGACGAGCAGCACAGTTCGCACTACCGCCACCAGAACGACATTCTGGCCGCTTACCTGGGTTATGGATTGAAGTGGAAGAAACTGTCGGGACGGTTGGGACTGCGTTATGAGCATACCATCGAAGATGTGGAATACAGGCTGGGGCCGGGCGATGATTTCCGTAAAAACTATGATGACCTGGTGCCCTCGGCATCGGTGGGCTGGAAGCTGACCGAATTGTCGAACCTGCGCATGGGGTATAATTTGCGCATTTACCGTCCGGGCATCTGGTATCTGAACCCTTATCTGGACGACAGTAATCCGTCGAGCATCAGCCAGGGTAACTCTGAGCTGGACACGCAGAAGAGTCATGCGCTGGATTTGAGCTACAGCAATTTTACGACGAAATTCAACATCAATGTAGCTTTGCGCTACTCGTTTACCAACAACAGCATTGAACAGGTGACTACGATGGTGAATGATATGGATATTGCCGGGCTGGCGCATCCTACGGGCAAGGATGTGCTCTATTCTACCTACGAGAATATAGGCAAGAGCAAGTATCTTAGCCTGAGCGGTTACGTGAACTGGAATGCCACCAAGGATACGCGTATCTATGCCAACCTCTACGGACAGTATCTGGACCTGAAGGGTGCCAATGGATTGCAGAATCATGGTTGGTCAGGGTTTGCCTTCTGGGGGGCGCAGCAGACGTTGCCCAAGGACTGGCGCATCAGCCTGAACATTGTGGGGCAAACGCCTTGGATAACCTTGCAGGGGAAGGGCAGCAGTTTCTTCGACTACAGCCTGAGCGTGAACAAATCGTTCCTCGACAAGCGGCTTTCCATTTCAGCCTTTGCCAGCAATTTCTTCAAGAAATACCAAAGTATGGACTCCAGCATTGCGGGTGCAGGCTTTACGCAGGAAAGCTGGTACCGCTACACGCGTCAGCGCTTCGGTGTCAGCGTCAGCTTCCGCATCGGTGAGCTGAAAGCCAGCGTGAAGAAGGCGGCGCGCACCATTACCAACGACGATGTGAAGTCGGGCGACGGTGGCGGTGGCGCAGGCAGGGCTGAATGAGAGGGCTGAAATATGGTTTGTAAGTTTATGAGGTTCGGAACTTCTGGGTCGTCGTGAAGTTATCTTCCGTAAGTTTATAAACTTGAAAGTCGGTATTTTGTATGGCTGAGAATTTAATTGTTTGATATACAATGATAAATATATGTATGCCAAAAGCTTTGGGCATAGTAATCTTTTCTGTTGTATTTATTGCATGTTCTAATGATAAAGGTTACTATGATTATTTGTGCAAATCGCAAGCCAGGCCGGATATGATAGATACGGAAGTTTTCTATGGAGAAGCCATGGACTTCTGGATGGATAGGGTGGATACACTCGAAGAGTTGTCATACAGGCAGAATGATACTTTAAGACTCTTTTTAGATGTTCAGGAGGCTATTAGTAAGGACAAGGAACATGATTATCTTCGTTTTGCAAATGAGATAAAAAGGTTTGTAGATTATGATGCTGAAAATACAAAACCGGAAAATCCTGTTCTGTTTATAGGAAGCTCTACCGTCAATCTTTGGAAAACGGCTGACTGTTTTCCGGAACAAAAGGTGATAAACAGGGGCTTTGGTGGGGCCAGCTTAAAAGATATACAGTATTACTATGATGATGTCATAGGGAAATATCGGCCTTCATCTGTTGTAATATATGATGATATTGATATAGAAAACGGTGAGCCTGTTGATTCCGTATTCGGTGAATATGTCTTGTTGCTGGATAAGATTCATAATGACTTTCCTGAATGCAGGATCCTGTTTATTTCAATAAAACCGACTCCAATGGATTTTCTTTTAGGCAGGAATGTCCGTAACAATAAGAGGTTGTTTAATAAGAAAATGAAGGATTATGCGGATGATGTTCCTTACATTGAATATGTGGATTTGGCTTCTTTGTTGTATGGTGCAGATGGAAAGCTGGATTTAAGTTATTATTCTGAAGATAGGATGCATTTTAATGAAAACGGCTATAAACTGTGGAGTAATGAATTGAGAAAATTTCTATAATTGATGGATATGAGGTATGCAATAATAGTTTTAATATGTTTCTTGTCTGGGTGCAAATCGGAGACGGATGTTCTGGCACGGATAGATAGACTTTCTGAAAGTGGTGATTGCTTTCAGTGTATTAAGGCGTTAGCGGAAAATAATCCGGCAAGAATGTCTGGCAGTCAAAGTAATGCTGATGCTATCTCATTTTTGAGAAGTAAAATGGAACAGGCTGGTGCTGAGGTAAAGACAGATACGGTAAATGTTCCGTTGTGGCTGCCTGGTACTTCTTCATTGTATTATACGGATGAGACCGGTAGAAAAGATTTGAATGCCATTCCTTTGGGACTTTCCGTAGGAACTGATGGTAAGGAATTGAATCTGAGAGTGGTAGAATTTACCAATAAGGCAGATTTTGAGAAAGCATCTTCCTTGGAGGGCTGCATTGTTTTTTTAAATGAAAAGATGGATACAACGGCAAACGGATATTCCAAAGCCGGATGGCAAAGGATGTTCGGTGCATCAATGGCAGCCAAGAAGGGTGCGGAGGCAGTAATCACCCGCTCTCTTTCGCCTGTTTCCGACAATTATCCGCGAACAGGAACTCTCAGATACGAAGAAGGCGTAAAAAAGATTCCGGCTTTGGCGGTCTCAACTCGTGATGCGGATATTCTGTCTGAAAGCATTGCTAAGAATCCTAATCTGAAAATAAACTTTTCTTCTACATCTGAATGGAAAGGGACAGCAACAGGATATAATCTGATAGGCGAAATAAAAGGAGCGAAAAATCCCGATAAAGTGATACTTGTGTCAGCACACATTGATTCGTGGTTCAACAGTCAGGGTGCACAGGATAATGCAACGGGGTGTGCTCAGGCCGTTGATGTGCTGAGAATATTTTCAGAAGCCGGAGTCAGACCTCAAAACACAATCAGGGTTCTTATCTATCAGGATGAGGAGATTTCCATGTCAGGCATGAAAAAATACATGGAGAAACATGGCAATGACTGCCATTTGTATAATCTTGAAATTGATTCGGGGGCAGAAGAACCGCTAGGGTTTGCCTTGTTTGAGGATAAAGCTGTTTGTGAGAAGATAAAATCTTTCTCTGACAGCCTTCGCTTTACACCGGAATGGCAGATAATGCCATTGGAAGAAGCTTCTTTCTGGCCGTTGAGTGCAGAGAAGAAAGTACCGGTATATTTCTATATGGCCGAAAGGAAAGATTATTTCTCTATCCATCATTCGGAAGTAGACAATATTTCTCTGATAAACAAAGAAGTGATAGGACGTTCTTCTGCAATGATTACGAGCTTTGTTTATTTGACCGATAGAATGATGTGTACAGGGAAATAAAAGTTGTCATATTGCTATAGATGAGAACCTTATGTTTAAGCTTATAGATAAAAATACTTGGAAAAGGCAGCCGTACTTTGAACATTATTTCAGCCAGATACGATGTACGTATAGCATAACTGTAAACATGGATATTTCGGAGGTTATAGCGTTCAAAAGCAAATGTAATACAAAGCTCTATCCTCTGTTGATTTATGTATTGACAAAGGCTGTGAATAATCACGATGAATTCAGGACTGCCATTAATGACAAGGGAGAGCTGGGAGTGTGGGATGTGCTTTTGCCGTGTTATACCGTCTTTCATAAAGACAATGAAAGCTTCTCCAATCTGTGGACAGAGTGGGATGATAATCTTATGACATTTCTGTCCAACTATGAACAGGACATTAAACAGTTTGGCGCTAATTGCGGTATAGACGCAAAGCCCAATGTACCTGCCAATACTTTTCCTATATCTTCATTGCCTTGGGCTACGTTTACGGGCTTCAACCTGAATATATTTGCGGATGGAACTTATTTGTTGCCTATCTTTACTTATGGAAAATACTTTCAACAAGATGGCAAATATCTTATACCTCTTTCCATTCAGGTGCACCATGCTGTTTGTGATGGCTTTCATGTCTCAAGGTTTATCGATGAAGTCCAGCAAATATGCAATGGCATGATAATGAATGTCTGATAGAAATATGTTGTTGTTATAAAATCAAGTAGGTTATGAGTAAAATTAGTTTATTCGTATTATGTACTTTGTTGGTGTCTTGTTCTTTCAGCAAGAAAGAAAAAAGCAATATTGCTGACACTGTGGTTAATGAAGATATTGATACTGCCAAGCAGGAGGCAAGCTTCAGTAGGGAGTTGTCATATCCCGGAAGTGAGATTTCTTTCAAGGTAGATACAAAAGGAGATAGCCTTATTATCCAGCCTTCAGGCTTAAGTGTCTCTAACGGGGCATTGTATCATGATATAACCGGATATACGGTTGTGAATGCTGAGGTTGGAGACCTGAATATAGACGGCTATCCGGAAGTGTTTGTTTATTTGACTTCAGACGGTAGTGGAAGTTATGGAAAATTGATAGGATATTCAGTAAATGGAGGAAAATCTGTAAGTCAGGTGTATCTGCCCGATATTTCTGAAAATGATGAAGTAAACAAAGGTTATATGGGGCATGATGAGATGGCTATTGTGGAAAATACATTCTGCCAACGTTTCCCGGTTTATAAAGAAGGTGACAGTAATGCCAAACCGACAGGTGGAACCAGACAGATACAGTATAAACTGGTGAATGGAGAAACTGGTAGGGTATTGAAAATAGATAAGGTGATGGATTTTTAGACTATGATTGGCAGCTCAAGAGTCGGATAATGGAAGCTGCTGGCAGTGAATGCTGTGGTGTTACAGGTCGGAATATACTGTGATGTGATATATCTTCAGAAGCCAACTGATTCATATCTAATTTTTTGTGAATCAGTTGGCTTCTTATATTACAATGTTGGTATTTTGAATTATGTCTTGAGCATTTTGAAGAGAAAATGCTTGGCAGGATTTACTTCTGTATGCTGATTTCGGCCATGACGGGATTGTGGTCGGAGTAGTAGCCGTTTTCAGGAGTGTCCTGTATGTTGCGGTAGCGGGTTACTTGGGTATTACCGTTTACGTAGATATAATCCAGCAGGGGACGCTCTTCCACGGGGATGCGGCCGAAGTTGTGGAAACTCCATGTGGGGCCGTAGGCAATGGCAGCGGCTTTGGAGGCATTCTGCATGCCGGCAGCTTCCAGTATCTGGGAAGGTTCGTCGGTAGGCAGGCAGTTGAAGTCACCCGTCAGGATAGTGGGAAGGCCGGGGGCCAGTTCTTTCATTTTTTGCAGTATCAGGCGGATGCCTTCGCGGCGTGCGGTGACACCGATGTGATCAAGGTGGGTATTGAAGTAGGCCAGCTGACGGTCGGTGAGTTTATCGCGCAGGATGACCCAGGTAGCTACACGGTTGTAGGCGGCATCCCAGCCTTTGATGCCAAATGAGTCAGGCTGTTCGCTCAGTGAAAAGGCTCCTTGCTTCAGTAACTCGAAGCGGTCGGTGCGGAAGAATACGGGGCTATATTCACCGGTGTCCTTGCCGTCGTCACGACCTACGCCGATGGCAGTGTATTGTGGCAGGCCTTGTTTGAGGTCGGCCAGCTGGTTGGGCAACACTTCCTGCATGACCAGCAGGTCGGGGGCGTAGTAACTGAGCATGTGGCAGACGTTGGCCTTGCGGTAGGGCCAGCTGTTGGCGCTGTCTACGGCTACATCCAGGCGGATATTGAAGGACATGACGTTCAGCGGTTGAGGCTGGCTGATGCCGGACTGCTTGCAGCTGCCCAGCAGGGTGGCTGTGCCGAGAAGACAGCATAGCAGCCACAGGGAAATAGCAGAATGTTTCATAATGATTATCGGGTTTGTTTGTTGTTAGTCTGTAGAGAGGAGGAGAATTGTTTCAGATGGTTGTATTGGTTCTGAAGCAATTCTCCTCTTGGTGAATATACGGGTAACTCCGTTATTTCAGGGTGAAGCGTGCCGACTTCAGTTGCTGGCTGTTACCGCCAATCATTACATCGAAGTCGCCGGGTTCGGCCACGTGTTGCAGCTCATAGTTGTAGTAGCGCAGCAGGTCAGGGGTAATCTGGAAGGTAATCTGCCGGCTTTCGCCTGCTTTGAGGAATACCTTTTGGAAACCTCTCAGTTCGCGTACCGGGCGTGTGCTACTGCCTACGAGGTCGTGGATGTAGAGCTGCACAACTTCGGCGCCGTCGCGCTGGCCGTTGTTGGTCAGGGTGACGGTGGCAGTAATGCTGCCGTTGCTGCCCAGCGTATGGCTGCTGAGGCTGACATCGCTGTATTGGAACGTGGTGTAGGATAAACCGTAGCCAAAGGGGTAGAGGGGTTCGTTGTCTACATCTAGGTAGTTGCTGCGGAATTTCTCAAACCAGTGACCTTCGGCCAAGGGACGTCCGGTGTTCTTGTGTGCATAGTAGATAGGAATCTGTCCGACATTCTTGGGGAACGACATGGTAAGTTTGCCGCTGGGGTTGACATCGCCAAAGAGTACGTCACCAATGGCGTATGCAGCTTCGCTACCGCCAAACCATACGTTGAGGATGGCCGGTACATGCTCCTGTTCCCAGCAGAGGGTGAGGGGACGTCCGGTGAAGAGAGTCAGCACAACGGGTTTACCTGTGGCAAGCAAGGCTTCGAGCAGGGCGCGCTGTGTGTCGGGGATGCCCAGCTCGGAGCGGCTGGAGCTTTCGCCACTCATTTCGGATGATTCGCCCAGGGCGGCAATGATGACGTCGGCACGGGCAGCCGTGGCCAGGGCTTCGTCGAGAAGCTGCTGGTCGGTGCGCTGGTCACGATTCAGGGAGCGGCCAAACATGGTGGCACGTTCTTCGTAAGAGGCGTCGGACATGAGGTTGCTGCCTTTGGCCCACAGTACTTCGGCTTTTCCGGCCAGCATTTCTTTCAGTCCTTCGTAGAGTGAGGGATAAGCGTCGAGACGGGCGGCTACACTCCAGGTGCCGGGCATGTTGCTGCGTGTATTACCCAAGGGACCTATGACGGCTACCGTGCCTTGTTTTTTCAGCGGGAGTATGGGTTCGGCTTTGCCTTGCATGGGCTGGTTTTTGAGCAGTACGAAGCTGGATGCAGCAATGCGGCGGGCAGTGGCACGGTGCTCTTTGTTGAAGATGTCGCGTGCAGGACGTTTGGTTTCGCAGTATTTATAGGGGTCGTCGAAGAGCCCGAGCTTGTATTTGGCTTCAAGCATGCGGCGGCAGGCTTGGTCAATGGCTTCCATGGATACCTTGCCTTCGTCGAGCGACTTCTTCAGCGTGCTGGCAAAGCCGTCGCTTACCATGTCCATGTCTATACCGGCGTTGAGGGCACGTGCACTGACGGTTTGCAGGTCGCCGATACCATGTTGCACCATTTCGGCTATACCGGTATAGTCGGTTACTACAAAGCCTTGGAAACCCCATTGTTCGCGCAGCAGGTCGGTCATCAGCCAGCGGTTGGCAGTGGCGGGCACTCCGTCAACTTCGTTGAACGAGGCCATAACGCTGCCCACGCCAGCATCGACGGCTGCCTGGTAGGGATAGAGGTATTCGTTGAACATGCGCTGGCGGCTCATGTCTACGGTGTTATAGTCGCGGCCGGCTTCGGCAGCGCCGTAGAGTGCATAGTGCTTGACGCAAGCCATTATCTGGTCGTTACGGGTGAGTTGTTGGTCGGGATTGCTGCCCTGATAGCCTCTGACCATGGCTTGGGCAATGGCTCCGCCCAGGAAGGGGTCTTCGCCGTTTCCTTCGCTCACACGGCCCCAGCGCGGGTCGCGGCTGATGTCGACCATGGGCGAGAAGGTCCACGCAATGCCGTCGGCACTGGCTTCGGTAGCGGCTATGCGGGCTGATTGCTCAATGGCTTCCATGTCCCATGTGCACGATAGGCCCAAGGGGATGGGGAAGACGGTTTCGTAACCATGAATGACATCAAGGCCAAAGATGAGGGGGATGCCCAGGCGTGATTTTTCGACAGCCAGCTGTTGCAGTTCGCGTATGCGGTCTACGCCCTTCAGGCCAAAGAGGCCACCTACACGACTTTGTACTATCTGGTTGGCTACGCCACTGCTCTTGGCTTGCCCGGTGACAATCTCGCCGGTGACAGGCAGGTTGAGCTGACCGATTTTCTCTTCTACGGTCATCTTCTTCATCAGGTCGTCAATGAAGCGGTCCATGTCGCGGGGTGTGCCTTGTGCCTGAATACCGGAGGTACTCAGCATGGCAGCTGCCAGCAGGCAGGTTGTGTTTTTGAATAGTTTTTTCATAATAGATTGTTTTATAGTGTTTTAATAAGTGTGAATGGCTTGATAAAAAGGAATGGCCACAGAATCTTACCCAACGAAAGAATCTGTGGCCATTCGTGAACAATATCAATGAATGCTTATTGCTACTTGTGCGGATGATAGGACTCGAACCTACACGCCTAACGGCACCAGATCCTAAGTCTGGCGCGGCTGCCAATTACGCCACATCCGCAGGCTCTTCTTTTCAGAAGAAGTGCGGCAAAGGTAAAAAGTTTTTTTGTTATAGGCAAATTCTTTGGCAGATAAAGTGCATCAGGAGTTGGCATTAAGCAGTTTTCGGGCTTCTTCAATGATGGTATCTATGCCTTGGTCCTGCTCTTCCTTTATCATATCGACCTTGACATCGGGGTCTATGCCAAACTCGATGTGTTCTTTGTTGGCATTGAGGTGGGGGCTGGCCGAGAAGCGGACGGCCCAGCCGTTGGGCAGTTCGGAAGAGAAAGGCAGACCTGAGCCGCCGCCGGTCTTGTCGCCCATGAGGGTGACATTGGGCAGGCAGTGCATGGCATTGACAAAATCGTTGGTGGCACTGTAGGAGTGACGGTTGGTCAGTACTACCACTTTCTTCTGCCAGCGTATGCTGTTGGAGGGCTCCAGGTAGATAGGTTCAGGCTCGGAGAAATCGCTGTGTCCGGTGCCGGTCTTGTGCATGATGTAGCCGGTGAGCACTTTCTCGTTGGTAAAGCGGGCGGCTATGCGGCTGGAGTTGGTGAGGGCACCACCACCGTTGTTGCGCACGTCGAAGATGAGGCCGTTGCAAATGGAAAGGTAAGACAACATCTCGTCAAGGTTACCTTCGCCCACACCGTCGGAGAAGGATTCGTAGTAGACGTAGCCAATGTTGTCTTCCAAGATGGTATATTTGAGTCCAGCACCGATGCGGTAGTCGCGACCCAGGTATTTCTCTACCACTTCTTCGCTGAAGTTGCGCGGATAGTCCAGGTACCAGTCCCAGTAGCGGGCTGTGTTGGAGGCTGAATAGAGGTTGACGTGGCCGTCCTTCAGCTCGGCCAGCATATTGCCTAATACTTCAAACAGACCGTCGTTGCTCATGTCGGCGGTGATGAGGGGTTGGTATTTGTCGTGTACGGCATCCCAGTCTATCTGTTTGTAGTCGAGGAAGCAGTATTGTTCGTCGATAATCTTCCACAGGGCCTCAAAATTGCCTTGAGGCGTGTTGCTGAATTCCTCTTCGCGGATGCAGCCGACCAATGCAGGCAGTGCGAGGAGCAGCAGGCAGAGGTATTTAATTGCTTTCATATCGTTCATTTCTTTTTGTTGCCCAACAGATAGAATTCTTTGACAAGGCCCACCATGAAGACATGGGAATAGGCGTGTGTTTTGATGTCGTTGACATGTGACTGTTGCAGGTCGCACAAGTAGGCCAGACGCATGCGGGCGCGACCCACGGGAAAGTCGGCCGTCAGCATCTGCCGCAGGGAGGGCTGATTGTGCAGGGAGGTGAATCGGACTACACCGTCGGCATTGCCCAACGTGAAGATTTCGTAGTAGGACTGGCCGTAGTTGGGCGAGAACATGACACCCATGACGGGCAGGTTGAGCTGATAGCGCAAAGTGATGGGGTACTGACGAATGCGCAGTTTCCAGATAGCCATGCCCGAGGCTGCGAGATTGATGTAGGCACGTGCCGATGCCGGATTGTTGCCGTTGCGCAGGTTGTAGACAAAACCACCGTTGAGGTCGGCCACGGCACCGGCCAGCAGGGTAAAGTTAGGTGTGAGCGGGAAGTTGTAGTGCAGACCGTAGTTCCAGTTGGCAAGGGCCGACATGGTGTTATTGTTGTCAACCTTGTTGTGCGTGTAGCCGAAGTTGGCCTGGAAGAAGGTTTGCCGCGAGATGCGTCCGTCCATCCAGCGGGTCATGCGCATGCTCTCGCGCGAGACGCGGAACTCTACTCCCTTATATTCTTGTGGCGACAGGTAGGTGTCGTAGATGTTGGTGAAACCGGCACCATAGAGGGTGGCGCGGGTGACGTATCGGGTAGGGTCGGCAGGGATGGAGTCGGTCGTCTGGGCGGTGAGACAGTTGCAGCCGATGAGCAATCCCAGTATCGTTCCTGATATTCTATGGTTCATAGGCATTTGTATTATATTGAAGGCGAATCAAAATGCGCCATGGCACACAGATAACACTGATTTTACAGATGACCACAGAGGATATAATCCGACAGGAATTAAAAATATCAGTGAAAATCAGTCTTAATCTGTGTCATCTGTGTGCTTCATTCTTCATTTTTTAGAACAGTTTCATTTGGCCCGTTATCTCATCAATGATGTCGCTCTGGCTTTTGTCGCGGTCGGGGTCCAGATTCTCAGGTTCTTCATCTCTGGTTTCGGGCTCTGGTTTTGGTTCTGGTTGGCGGGTAGGCTCCAGTTCGTTTACGGTGTCGAGGGTATAGGTAGTCAGACGCTTGCCCTTAGCCTTGAACCCTTTGACTGCTATGAATTCGTCGGCCTCGACAATAAGCGGGTCGCGGAAGCTGTCGTGTCCACCGAATACCAGTTCCAGACGCGGATAGTATTCGTCGGTAAGAAGGATGAGGCGACTTTGCTTGTTTTCGCCCAGGTAATTTTGCTTGCGGGCCGAAGCTTCGAAGCAGAAACGTTTGATGTAGGGCATGTTCTGTTGGTCGGCATCGTAGAGTACGGCAGTCCATACCTTGTCGGGCTCAAACTTCTCAATAATACGGATATTGTCTTCGTAATGATTGTTGAGGTCGAAGTTGGAGGTGTAGAAGTCTCCGTTTTCAAGCACAATCAGAATCTTTTCGTCCGTCTGGTATTCACCGATGAACTCACCTCGTCCATCGTAGTTGAGGCGCAGCACATCACGGTCGAACCACACCTTGCGGCCTCCCAGGGTCGAACCTCCGCGCTGCTTCAGGGTGATTTTGTGTACCGGGTTGCGGGTCAGTATGTTGCCAATGGTCTGACGGCCCTTGATGCCTATCTGGCTGAAGTCTTCCTCAAAGATGATTTTGCGGATGCGCGGATTGGGCTTCAGGGTCACTTTGATGATTTCGGCCTCGCCGTTGGGATTGGCGGTGAAGTACATGATGCGTGAGTCGGGCGTACCCTGTGTCACGTCGTATTCACGGTCGCGCACTACGTTGGTGACGGCGAAGCGCTTGATATAGCAGGTACCCTCCTTACCGTCGCGGTAGACCACGTTGTAGATGGTACGCTTGTCGTTCTTCTTGAAGACATTGGCATAGAGTATGTTCTTGCCGATGAATTTCTTATCGGCTACCGGTGTAATGAGGTAGCGTCCGTCGCGGAAGAAGATGATGACATCGTCCAGATTTGAGCAGTTGGCCAGGAACTCATCTTTCTTCAGGCTGGTGCCGATGAAGCCTTCTTCGCGATTGATGTAAAGTTTTTCGTTGGCCTCCACTACCTTGGCCGAGTCAATGGTGTCGAAGCTGCGCAGTTCGGTGCGGCGCGGGAACTTTTTGCCATACTTCTTTTGCAGCATGCGGAACCAGTCGACCGTATATTCCACGATGTTGTCCAGGTGGTTGTTGATGGCGGCTATCTCCTCTTTCATGCGGAGCATCTGTTCTTCAGCCTTGTCGGAGTTGAACTTCAGAATGCGGGCCATCTTGATTTCCATCAGGCGCAGGATGTCGTCCTTGGTCACTTCGCGGATGAACTGCGGGTAATAGGGGGTCAGTCGGTGGTCAATGTGTTCGCAGGCAGCGTCCATGTTGGTAGCCTGCTCAAATTCCTTGTCCTTGTAGATACGTTCCTCGATAAAGATTTTTTCGAGCGAGGCGAAGTGCAGGGTTTCCATTACTTCACCGCGGCGAATTTCCAGCTCACGGCGTAGCAGGGCCTGTGTATTGTCCACCGACTTGCGTAGCACGTCGCTGACAGTGAGGAAGTGAGGCTTGCGGTCGTCAATGACACAACAGTTGGGCGACAGGCTGATTTCGCATTCGGTGAAAGCATAGAGAGCATCGATGGTCTTGTCAGACGATACTCCCGGTGCCAGGTGTACCAGTATTTCTACATTGCCTGATGTCAGGTCTTCTACTTTCTTGATTTTGATTTTCCCCTTTTCGCTGGCTTTCACGATGGAGTCGCATACACTGGCTACGGTCTTACCATAAGGAATTTCGCGCACAACGAGAGTCTTGTTGTCCAGCTTCTCTATCTTGGCGCGGATGCGTACGCTGCCACCCCGTTCGCCGTCGTTGTATTTGCTCACGTCGATGCTGCCACCCGTCTGGAAGTCGGGGTAGAGGCGGAAGTCTTCGTTGTGGAGATAGCTGACGGCGGCATCGCACAGCTCGTTGAAGTTATGGGGCAGGATTTTCGATGACAAACCTACGGCAATACCTTCCACGCCCTGCACCAGCAGCAGCGGGAACTTGACGGGCAGCGTCACCGGCTCGCGGTTGCGGCCATCGTACGACAGCTTCCATTCGGTAGTCTTGGGATTGAACACCACGTCGAGGGCGAAGGGCGAGAGGCGGGCTTCGATGTAACGCGGGGCGGCCGCGCTGTCGCCCGTCAGTATGTTACCCCAGTTTCCCTGGCAGTCAATAAGCAAGTCTTTCTGTCCCAACTGTACCAGCGCGTCACCAATAGAGGCATCACCATGGGGGTGGAACTGCATGGTATGTCCCACGATGTTGGCCACTTTGTTGTAGCGTCCGTCTTCCATGCGGCGCATGGAGTGCAGGATGCGTCGCTGTACAGGCTTCAGACCGTCCATAATGTGGGGCACGGCACGCTCCAGGATTACGTACGAGGCGTAGTCCAGGAACCAGTTCTGATACATGCCGCTCAGCTGGTGTTTCACGTTGTCGTCTTTCGTATCGGCAGGCTTGTAGTCCGAATGTTCTTCTTGGCCGGCAGGCTCGTTGTCCAGTCCGTCTGTTGTCGTATCAAAATCTTCGCTCATATATCGTTCTAAAAATCGGGGAAAGTCAAGTTCTAAACCGTATGCTGTCTGTCGGTTTTTTCGTTGCAGGCAAAATTACGAAAAA